>Ga0315336_1002104_pt1 | contig 32637 bp, 34 predicted proteins | sample ASW5metaG_FD_204512 | JGI IMG/M metagenome (GOLD analysis project Ga0315336, IMG submission 204512) | Ammonia-oxidizing marine archaeal communities from Monterey Bay, California, United States - ASW #5 | ecosystem: Environmental > Aquatic > Marine > Intertidal zone | place: USA: California...
CACGATATGCACGTGGTGTTCTCGTTGGCTGACAAAATCTCAGTGCTAGCTGGTGGACGCATTATTGCTGAAGGCACACCTGATGAGGTGCGCAACAATCCTAAGGTTCAAGAAGCCTACCTCGGTGGAGGACACGAATAATGAACGCGATGCTTACAGATATTGACAAATCAAAAAGCAGTGACAGCTCAGATCGTCCTTTCTTTCAAGTAAAAGACATCCATAGCTATTACGGTGAAAGCTACATTGTTCAGGGCATCTCAATGGATTTGCCAAAAGGCGAAATCCTTGCATTGCTTGGACGTAATGGCGCCGGCAAAACATCGGCATTGCGTACATTCGCAAGAACCGAGGATCCACAGCTAAATAAGGGTGAAATTTGGCTCGACGGACAACCGTTGCATCAAATGAAAAGCCACGAAGCAGCGCTTGCTGGCTTGCAACTAGTGCCTGAAGATCGTCGGATCATTCAAGGCCTCACCGTTGAAGAAAATATGACACTTGCGCAAGTTGCTCCTGGCCACGGCTGGGCAATTGAACAAGTCTACGAGCGTTTCCCGCGCCTCGCTGAACGCCGCAATCAGGAAGGCGTGACCCTTTCTGGTGGTGAACAGCAAATGTTGGCCATTGGCCGTGCATTGGTTCGGGACGTCAAGCTCTTGCTATTGGACGAGCCCTATGAAGGTCTCGCTCCTGTTATTGTGCATGAGATTGAAAAGATCCTACAGGAAATTAAACAACTTGGGATCACGACCATTATCGTTGAGCAAAACGCGGTTGCCGCGCTTCGCCTCGCCGATAGGGCAGTTATTCTTGATACTGGCGAAGTGGCCTTCACAGGCACAGCGCAAGAGGTCTTGGATAACGAAGAACTTCGTCACGAGTATCTCGCGATCTAGTTCTGGTGTCGTAAGACATCAAATGAGACCGGGCACGGTAGGGACCGGCCGCTTTGAAAATTGTGAAGGTTTCATAAGGGTTCGCCATCGCTAAACGCGGTGGCGGGCAAGAGGAGAACTATGTCCGGTAAAACATATCCCGTGCCATCGGGTTGGGCCAAAGATGCCTATATCGATGCTGACAAATATAAAGCGATGTACGAGCAGTCCATCAATGATCCTGACGGTTTTTGGGCACAAGAAGCCAAACGCCTTGATTGGATCAAAGAACCGACGATCATCAAAAACACAAGCTTTGATCCGGTCTCGATCAAGTGGTTTGAAGATGGTGAGCTCAACGTTGCCTACAACTGTATCGACCGCCACTTAGAAAAGCACGGCGATCGCGTAGCCTATCATTGGGAACCTGATCATCCGGATCAGCCTGCCCAAACCATTACGTACACACAGTTGCATGAACGGGTTTGCCGCTTTGCAAATGTGCTGAAATCTCTTGGTGTCAAAAAAGGCGACCGGGTCACGATCTATCTACCGATGATCCCTGAGATCACCTACGCCATGCTGGCCTGCGCGCGCATTGGCGCTGCGCACTCCGTGGTCTTTGCTGGTTTCTCACCTGAAGCTTTGGCTGGGCGTATCAACGACTGTGACAGCACCGTGGTCATCACCGCTGACGAAGGTCGCCGCGGCGGCAAAACGGTTCCACTCAAAAAGAACGTCGACGATGCAATGCCACACGCATTGGGTGTCGAAAAGGTTCTTGTGGTTGAACACACTGGCGCTGATATCGCCATGAAGGGTGGACGCGACGTCTGGTGGCATGAAGCAGCAGCAGGCGCAGACGAATTCTGCGAATGCGAGCCAATGAACGCGGAAGACCCACTGTTCATTCTGTACACATCTGGCTCAACAGGTCAGCCAAAAGGTGTGGTCCATACATCCGGTGGTTACCTCGCCTACATCACCTTCGCCCACAAAGCAGTTTTCAACTATGAAGACGGAGACGTGTTCTGGTGCGGTGCCGACTTAGGCTGGATTACGGGCCATAGTTTCACGTTATACGCACCGCTTTCAAACGGTGCGACTTCAGTGATGTTTGAAGGCGTCCCTAACTTCCCAGACGCTTCGCGTTTTTGGGAGATCATCGACAAGTATCAGGTCAATCAATTCTACACTGCCCCAACCGCAATTCGTGCACTTATGGGTGCAGGTGATGAATTTGTGACCAAGACGTCTCGCTCTTCGCTCAAACTTTTGGGCACAGCGGGTGAGCCCATCAACCCAGAAGCTTGGGAATGGTATTACAACATCGTTGGTGAAGCGAAATGCCCAATTGTCGACACTTGGTGGCAAACTGAGACCGGCGGTTGCATGCTAACGCCTCTTCCTGGTGCACATGGATTGAAGCCTGGCGCGGCCACGGCACCATTCTTTGGCATCAAGCCAGAGCTTGTCGACAACGAAGGCAATGTGCTCGAGGGCGCAGCCGAAGGCAACCTTTGCATTCTAGATAGCTGGCCGGCGCAAGCACGTACCATCTATGGCGACCACCAGCGTTTTGTGGACACCTACTTCACGACCTATAAAGGCAAATATTTCACTTCAGACGGCTGTAAGCGCGATGAAGACGATGCCTATTGGATCACAGGGCGTGTGGACGATGTGCTCAACGTTTCGGGCCACCGGATGGGTACTGCCGAGGTCGAAAGCGCCCTTGTCTCACACGACTTGGTGTCTGAAGCAGCCGTTGTAGGCTATCCACACGACATCAAAGGCCAAGGCATTTATGTCTATGTCACTTTGATGGCTGGTAACGAGCCAAGTGACGAATTGTACAAAGAGCTACGCGCCTGGGTGCGCAAGGAAATCGGCCCTATTGCAACACCGGACCTGCTCCAGTTTGCACCGGACCTTCCCAAAACACGCTCTGGCAAAATCATGCGTCGCATTCTGCGTAAAATCGCAGAAGACGACTTCTCAAACTTGGGCGACATCTCAACGCTTGCTGACCCTTCTGTGGTCGAAAAGCTAATTGAGAACCGCCAAAACAAATCGGCTTAGACCTGTCCCCACAACCTCTAAGTCGTTTTGGGGTGCCCCCTAAAAAGGGCGCCCCTAACCTTTTCTAAGAGACTTATTGCATAACATCCGCCCATTCAGGATGACGCTGATATTGAGCTTTCACAAATGGACAAAGTGGCACAATCTTGAAGTTATTGTCCCGCGCATCATTTATCAAAAATTCAACCAACGCTTTACCGACGCCGCGGCCCTTAAGTACTTCTGGCACTCCTGTATGATCTGCGATCACACCGTGCGCACTGAACTTTGAAAAAGTAAGCTCAGCTTCATGACCATCGACAACAACGACGTATCGACCTCGGCTTTCTTGATCTTCTCGCACGATTTCAAACTCACTCATTAGTCAGCCTCAAACCCAATTTCCTTGTGACTACCGTCGCAAAACGGTTTGTTCTTTGACGCACCGCATCTGCACATCACGTGGCGTTGCCCTGTAGCTATGCGACGTCCCGAACCGGCCACCACTTCTAAGTTGCCAACCACCATCAATGGACCGTCTTTGATTGGTTTGATTTCCAGCTCGCCGTTACGTTGCTCCAATACCCCTGCCTTTTCAGTCGTAGGCAAGTCACCGCTGGCGACGAACTCTCCATTCAAATGGCTATTGTCGCAATATGGTTTGTTCTTGGATTTGCCACATCGACAAAGGACCGCCCGCTTGCGCGGTTCCACGCCCGCAATTCGCAAATCACCAGCATATTCTGCCGGCCCATTCTCCCACAAGCGAGCAGTATTTACTTCTTGCATTCGTTCTTCAACACCGTCTGTTCGCGTGTAAGTCAACGCGCCAGATGGGCAAGCATCAACAACGCGTGCAACTTCATTCGCCTCAGCATTTTGTGGTGCAATCCAATGACGCCCGGCGTCCGGATTAAAGACGTTTGGAAGCCCTAGAACGCACTTACGCGCATGAATGCATTTTTTGCCATCAAACTGAATTTCAATTTCATCTGTACTTGCTTTGCCCATGATTTCCCCTTTTCCAAACACATCTGAACAGGGCAGCTAAGGAAAAACAAGCGGCTCAATTTAACGTGACAATCTGGCAACACTCGCTCGCCCACGTTTTTGTGAAGCAATTTGGTGTGTTCATGTCGGAAACACTGTGTTTCATATGCCGCCATATCAATTTCAAATACTCAAAGTAGATTTATGAACGAACCAACAGCTCAGTCTGTACTTAAAAACTCCGATTTTCTTAAACTCTGGTCTGCTCAAATTGGCAGCGCGTTTGGTTCGCGCATTACGCGTACCGTTTTGCCAATCATCGCCATTTTGACCATTGACGCCAACGCAAATGAAATAGCTATTCTGTCAGCGCTTAGCTTTGCTCCTGCGCTGCTCGTCGCACTGTTTGCAGGCGGTTATATCGATCGCAACAAAAAACGCCCAATTCTAATCTGGTCCGATTTGATCCGCGCCGCGTTAATTTTCACGGTACCTATCGCAGCCTATTTCTCAGCCATTTCGATGATGCAGCTTTATGTTGTCGCCGCCGTTGTAGGTGCCGCAACCGCAGTATTTCAGATTACAGACAACAGCTATTTGCCGCGCTTGTTGAACAAAGACCAATTGGTAGATGCCAACTCAAAACTGGAAGCCACTGAAGCCGTCGCAGAAGCTTCTGGCCCCGGCATTGCTGGTCTGCTGGTCTCGCTGTTTACTGCTCCCATCGCCATGATGGTTGATGCGGTCACTTACTTGTGGTCGGCCCTCATGCTTTCGCTAATCAAAAAGCCTGAACCTGCAGCCATTGAAAAAACTGAAGACGACAGTCTGCTCAAAGACGCCATCCTTGGCTTCAAGTCATGTGCCACTCACCCGATCGTTGGCCGCATTCTTTTAGCCGATACACTTATGATCTTCTTTGCGGGCGCATACATCACGCTTTACATGATTGTAGCCCTTAAGACGCTGGCATTAAGCCCGTTCATTGTCGGCGCTATCATTTCACTAGGCGGCATAGGCGGCTTTCTTGGCGCAATTTCGGCTCAACGGGTCTCTGATCGTTTTGGCTTACGCACCACACTATTGGTCACTGTCGCTCTCGGCCAAGGTGCCAACTTTGCCATTCCACTATCCACTGTGTTCCCCGAGTATGGGATCGCATTGCTCTCTTTTCAGCAGGTGTTTGGTGACTTCATGATGACCATTTTCGTGGTTCAGGCGCTCAGCCTTAGGCAACGCGAAATGCCAGAGGAAGTTTTGGCACGCGCAAACGCGACTTTCCAACTTTCTACAGGCACCGTATTACCTATCGCAGCCTTGCTCGCTGGCCCACTCTCCATTTGGATTGGCATGTCGAATACACTTTGGATAGCAGCAATCGGCAGCATGCTTGCAGTGCCAATTTTATGGTCGATCAAAAAAAGCTAAACAGCTTTTGAATGACGAGCGGTGCCCTTGCCGAAGTAGGTATCAAACTTGGCCGCGATTGCGCGGACAAACAGTTTACCCTGCTCGGTGAGGCCAAATTGATCATCGGTATTCACAATGAACGCATCCTGATCAGCGGCAGCTACATAGCCTGCTTCGTCTAGGATCGGACCAGCAAGATCGCCGAACTTCTCTTCCAATTCTGATTTTGAAAAAGCAAAATCACACATGAGCTTTTCAATGACCCAGCCCCGGGCACGATCCACATCGGCGAGTTCAAAGCCTTTGGCGATTGCAAGGTCACCTTTATCGATAGCCGCTTGATATTGCCCTGTCGCGACAACATTTTGCACATAGCCTGCAGATGTTTGCCCAATCGCGGAACCACCAAATCCAATCAAAGCGTCTGAATTATCAACCGTATAGCCTTGGAAATTGCGGCGAAGTGTACCGTCAGCAGCAGCTTTAGCCATCGAGTCTGTCGGCAAAGCGAAATGGTCGAAACCGATCCGGTCATAGCCAGCTTCCGCCAAACGGTCCCCTGCAAGAACAGCATGTTCAAAGCGTTCGATAGTGCCCGGTAATTCTGCCTCATCAATCATCTTTTGATGCGTTTTCATCCACGGCACATGTGCATAGCCAAACAAAGCAATACGATCCGGTTGCAACGACACTGTCTTTTCAACTGTGTCCATCAATCGCTCTGTCGTCTGAAACGGCAAACCGTAAAGCACATCTAAATTGACAGACTTCACACCCGCATCGCGTAGCGCGTTTACAACATCGCGCGTAATTTCAAAACTTTGTGGGCGATTGATTGCTTCTTGCACCTTCTCAGAAAAGTCCTGCACGCCAATGCTTGCACGGGTAATGCCAAAGCCAACCATGCCTTCAATTTTTGAAGGGGTAACATCACTGGGATCAATCTCAACTGAAATCTCTGCGTCATCAGCGAACGTAAATGCTTCACGCATCTTTTGTCCGAGCAAAATCAAATCATCTGCTTCAAGCAATGTCGGAGAACCACCGCCCAAATGCACTGCAGTCACCTTGGCGCCCGGCTTCACTTTCGCCGCCACCATTTCAATCTCTTTATGTACCCGCTTCATGTAAGCCTTTACCGGCGCATACTTCAGCGTTTGTTTGGTGTTGCAACCACAGAACCAGCAAAGACGATCGCAAAATGGTATATGGACGTAGAGCGAAAGTCGGTCACCATCACCCAGAGCTTCTACCCAACTTTCATAGGTCGCATTGTTCACATCGGTGGTGAAATGCGGTGCAGTTGGATAACTTGTGTAACGCGGCACAGGTGCTGCGTATTTCTCTATGGTGGCGTGGTCCATAATTTTCCCCAAAATCTGTTGGAGCCACATTATTGATGCAAACCAAAACTACCTTGATCGAAATCAACATCCACAGACCATTGGCAATCGCCCATGGTCATGCCAAAACTATCAAATAGTCCCAAGACACACCCCGGATAATTATGACTTACAGCGACGAATTTAAGATCTTTGATGGTCACAACGACATCTTGCTCAAGCTGCTTGAGGAAATGCCAGACAACGCAGTTGAGGCCTTCTTTGAGCCGCGCGACGGCCAGCACATCGATCTTAAGTCAGCTCATCGAGGCGGCTTTGCCGGTGGGCTTTTCGCCATGTTCATTCCACCCGAAGATGGTCGCTCATTCCGCACGCCACCATCACAAGAATTCGCCCGCGACTATACGATGAATATGATCATGCTCCTGCGCGATATCGCAGCGGCCTCCGATGGCCAAGTTCAAATCTGTCGTTCTGTGAAAGAGATCCGAGAGGCTATGAATGCAGGCCGCATGGCTCCAGTGATGCATATAGAAGGTGCCGAAGCAATTCTGCCCGACCTCTCCAATCTTGAGGCTTTCTACACTGAGGGGCTGCGTTCGCTTGGCCCCGTCTGGAGCCGTTCTAACGCTTTTGCCCACGGGGTGCCATTCAAGTTCCCCGCTTCGCCGGATACTGGCCCCGGGCTAACCAACGACGGTGTTGAGTTGGTCAAAGAGTGCAATCAATTGGGCATTGCTATCGATCTTTCTCATATTAATGAGAAAGGTTTTTGGGACGTAGCTCGCCATTCAAATCAACCACTTATTGCTAGCCACTCAAATGTTCACGCCCTTTGCGCGAGCACCCGCAACCTAACCGACGAACAGCTTCGTGCTGTCGCTGACACCAACGGCATTGTTGGTCTGAATTTCGCAGTAGGTTTCCTACGCGCCGACGGTAAACGTGATCCAAATGTCTCAATCGATGTTTGCATGGATCACATCAAATACCTCGTGGACTTCATGGGTATCGACAATGTGGGCATCGGTTCAGACTATGATGGTGCGCCACCACCGAACGATTTGGACAGCACCGCCAAGCTGCCAAACCTAACCCAAGCCATGTTTGAAGCAGGCTTCAGCGAAGCAGAGATCAACCAAATCTGTCATGGCAACTGGCTGCGCGTTCTGGAACAAACTTGGGGCGAATAGCCAAACAAAGTCTATTGTGGTGTTGCATCATTTTCGGTTTGAGAAGTCGCACTCGGCTTGATTGAAATCGACAATATCAAGGCCAACATGCCTGTAACAAAGATGATGCCACCACCCAGATAGAATGCGTATCCCAATCCATAGGTTCTAGCGATCAACGCACCAACAAACGGTGAGATCGCAATAGCCAACAAAGACAACCCTTCGTTTACAGATGCAACGCGTCCCATTTTATCAGGCGCTGTTTCTCGCTGCAAAACTGTGCGTTGGGGCACAAACATGCCTGCACCAACAAATCCAACAACAGCGAAGATCGACAAGAACAATATTGGATTAATCGTCAGCTGCGCGATTACGGCATAGCCAAAGAATGCGCCAACCGGTCCGACGATCAGCATGGCACCTCCGAAATAATGGAACGGATGGACTTCACGCTTGATGTTACCCAACAGCAATGCACCTAGCACGCCACCAGCGCCAACGAACGCAATTGAAGTGCCAAAAATTTCCTGAGTAAAACCAAGGTCACGAACAGCCAGCCCAATCATCGTGTCGTATAGGAACATCGCGAAGAAGCCCACCGAGCCTAGCAACAAAGCTCCGGCCAATATCGGTTTGGAACCAATCTCTTGAAAACCTTCACCAATATCCGCAAGCAGCGAGCGCTTCTTTTCCATCGTATCGTCTTTGTCTGAGGCCTCAAGCTTTCTAACCTTCGCCGGCAAGCCCAGCAAAATAGCTGCAGCAAGAACCGATAATATTGCGTTGGCAAAAAACACCTGCTGCGGCGCAAGCCATAGCAAGAGAGCTCCGCCCACCGCTGGACCGATGACCTTGGAGACTTGATTGATGATGAAACTAAGAGAGTTCGTAGCCATCAACTCGTCTTTGTCAGCGAGCGCTTGAAAGGCGACTTGTTTGGCAGGTGAATAAAATGCATCAACCGCCCCGCGCAGAAAAACGAGGGCTAAGATGTAATTGATGTCCGGTGCAAAAATGAGAGCGGCAGTTGTCACGGCCCTGCCCAAGTTCGACAGGATCATGACCTTTTTAAGTTCCCACCTGTCAACCATTGCGCCCGCTATAGGCCCAATAATCACATATGGAACAGCCAAAAACAGCGCAAACCAAGCAAAATATATCGGATCAACGCGCCAGATGTACGTCATCAACGTCAGGATCGCGATATAGTCCAACCAATCAGCAAAATCTGCTGGCAGTTGAGCAATTAGAATGCGTCGTAAGTCCGCGCTTTTTGGCAATTGCATGTGTATCCCCCAAAACCTTGCCAATAGACATAGGCAGAATGTGAGAGATTACAACATAGCCATTAGACCTTATAAACTGGCTGGCGCAGGATTGTTTTCAAGCGGTCTGCTGAAATCTTACGCGGATCATTCAAGTAGATCTCATGGTGCATATCACGCATGGCAAATCCGTTGGAAGGTATAAATCCTTCGTGCATTTCTTTAAGGACAGGACCTTCGTCGTCATACGAGCCAACGTGTAGAACCTGAACGCATTCACCTTCTTCAAGCGTGTCCAAACGAACGGCGTTGAAATACTCTTCCGTCGTGGCCGGGTCTTTATTTGCTTGTAGTTTGGCAAGAGCCGTTTCGAAAACGTCTGCAAAAACGGACTTATCAATCCACTCAGGAACCCGGATCATCATCGTCCATTTCCATGCAGACTTATCGCGGGAGATGAACGTTTCCATATCATCCGCCCACCAAAGACCTTCTAGCGGCCCAACGACGTAGTCCTTTTCCAACTCAATTTTGGAGTGGAACTTCAGTCCATAGCTCAAAGCATATAATGCAGCCAAAGACGGTGCGTAGGCTTCACCAACTGGGCCGCCCTCACCGTCGATCATTAGGTATTGCTGCTTTGGCAAATTGACTAGATCAAACCGCCCAACTTTACCGTTATAGAACTGGCGTTCGGTGCGTTTAATATCAATCTTACTCATGTGTATTCCTGTTTGATCGGCATAAATATGTCGGTAAGCAACTCTTGAGGTGCTACCGTTCTGGGGTCGTTTAGATAGTCTTCCATGCAAGGCATCTCGCGCAGCTCAACGTCAGCTGATGGCAACCAAGTGCCAAACAGCCAGTTATAAGCAGATGGCAATTCCGAATATGGCCCCTTAAAGGTCATAACGGCATAGCGCCCTGCCGACACACTCTTTCTCTCGAAGGGAGCGGCAACTTCAACAGGGTTGATCTCTAACATCCCCGCGAACGAACGCAACTCCTTTGTTTCAACTGTGTCAGGGTCATCCATGTAAAGTGCCATGCTGCGCATTCCGGGCCCGAACAATTTGTTCTTCGCGCCAAAGACAGCCAGCTTTTCAAACGCACGTCCAATTTCCATGTATGGTCCTTTGTGCACTAGGCCAACCAATGTCAATTCTTCCACATCTCGCAATTCAACTTCATGCATCAAAGTTTCTCCCAGCACTATTTTCGCATTGAATTTTGAGGGCTTGCCGACTTCACGATAAGCAACGGGCGGCATTGCATAACTCGCAGAAAATGCACGAGAGAACGCGGACAAACTGCCATATCCAGACATAGCGACGATCTCGCTCATGCTCATCTTGGTATTCGCTAATTGCGTTGCTGCACGGTGAAGTCTTAGGCGCTTAACCGTAGCTTTGATCGTCTCACCTTTGATCCCGCGATAAGTGCGATGCCAGTGGTAAGGCGACAGACAGGCGATCTCCGCCAAGTGGTTCAGATCAATATCTTCATCCAAATGGTCATAAATGTAATTGGTCACCCGATCCATGCGGGTTTGATATTGACTGTTTACTCGGCTCAGATCCATAAAGGCCCTCCTGTTGTTCTGCGAATTAATCACAGCATGAATTGACAAATCTTGCTGAATTTGGTGCAGATCAACATAATTTCCTGACGACACTGCTGGAGCATCATGAGTACCTTTCACTATTTTGCCTATGGATCAAATCTATTGAACGCTCGGCTGCAAAACCGATGCGCATCAGCGACCCCCATCACAACCGCAAGCGTCGCCAACCACGGCATCAATTACGGCATGGTCGCCGAAGACGATCATGGTGGTTCCGGGAAAATGACTATTTTTGATACCGGCAACAAAAACGACGTCGTGCACGGCGTTGTTTATGAAATGTCGCTTGAAGAAGCGCCAGTGCTTGACCGGATCGAAGGTCTGTTTTGGGACCGCCCAATGACCTACACGCGCGCTTCTGATTTCGCAGTCGTGACCCCAGAAGGCCAAACGCTCCAAACCGTGACATACATGACAGAACCGAACCCAGATGCACCTAAGCCCTATCTTTGGTACTGGGCACTCTGCCTCTCCGGCGCAATCGAAAATGGCCTTCCACTAGACTATCAGGAGATGCTCGCGAAACATGCCTATATGGATGATCCAGACCATAAACGAGAAGGCAAAATTGAAGCAGAAATGCTGCTCCATCGTTCTGGATTTGGACATTTGATTGAGCAAAAAATCTAATGATCGGCGATTTCGTCTACGCACCTCCAACTGATCCCTATCTGGATATCTTGCATGTCGACGAGCACATTCTTGTGCTCAACAAGCAGCCCGGTCTGCTTACCGTTCCCGGCAAAGCCGCCGAACACGCTGACTGTCTTGAAACGCGGGTACAGGAAGAATTCCCTACAGCCACGACTGTGCATCGCTTGGATATGGATACCTCCGGCGTCATGATTATGGCGTTAAACAAACAAGTTCACCGCCACCTTGGCTTACAGTTCGAGCGTCGTCACACCGCCAAAGTGTACCTTGCAGAAGTGTATGGTCATCCCGAAAAAGACGAAGGCACCGTTGACCTTCCTCTAAGATGTGATTGGCCCAACCGGCCAATGCAAATGGTTGATCACGAGCAAGGCCGCAGCGCGCAAACCAACTGGCGCGTCCTTCATAGACACGCCAATCATACCAGCATGGAGCTAACGCCAATCACTGGCCGATCACACCAGCTACGCGTGCACATGCTCGAGTTAGGGCACCCAATTCTTGGCGATCGTTTCTATGCTAGCGGCGAAGCACTGAATGCCTCGGAACGACTTATGCTTCATGCCAAATCCCTCACCCTGCATCACCCAGACGGCGGTGAACGCGTAACCTTTGAAGCACCATCACCTTTTTGATTTATTCGCCGACCGAATAAGTACATTCACAGATACAATTTCAGTTTCGCAGTTAGAATTGCCAATTTCTCCAAAGCCGAGGAACACAACACCCTTGGAACAGAGGAAACTATGAAACTTTTCAAAACAACAATGGCAGCTCTCATCATGACAACAGGCTTGGCATCAAGTGCAATCGCAGAAACCAAAGCGTTCTTGCAAATCACACTGCAGATTGTGGACGACAATCGCTCAGAGGCAGCAGGCATCTACTCAAAATACAAGGAACCGTTTTTGAGTAAAATCGATGGCGCAATGAGCAAACAATTGCTTGTACGTAGCGAAGACGTTCAGGTGCTCCATGGCTTTGGTTCAACTGAACAAGCAGCAGCATATTTGCAATCTGAGCTGTTCGCGAACGACGTTGTTGGTGAACTTGGGTCACTTCTGGCGGCTGAACCAGAAATTCGTATTTACGAAGCACACTAATCCATCCGTCGAATTGAACTTCGTACAGAAACGCATAAAACTGCGCCCCAGCCATTGGGGTGCAGTCATTTGAGGTGCTTGATGAATTTGCAACAAATCCAGTTTGCTGTCGCGGTGGCGGATACCAAGTCTTTCACACGGGCATCTGAACTATGCTTTGTCACTCAACCAGCTTTGTCCAACGCGATCGGCTTGCTCGAAGAAGAACTTGGCGAGCGACTTTTTGTTCGGACCACCCGATCAGTTGACCTCTCCGACTTTGGCCGACACGTACTGCAAGATATGCGAGAGATTACAAAGCTAAAAACCAACATTATCCAATTCGCGGCAGAGCACTCTCAAAAAGAAACAAAGACCTTCAGGTTCGGTGTCTCCCCGTTGGTAAATTCGGACTATTTGGCGCAGCTACTAGGCCGGATTAAAACGCGCATGCCTAAGGTTGAAGTCATTCTGCATGAAATGAACGCAGCCGATATCGCCAGCGCAATGGAAAGCAAGGCAATTGATTTAGGCATCGGCCCGACACCTTGCGCGTCACAAGACTGCGGATCGAGCCACGTTTATGAAGAGCCCTTGCTCGCGCTTTCAAAAGATTTCCCCCAAACCAGCCAGTCATATCGTCTTGATCAGCTGACTGAGCACCAGTTTGTTCTAGTGGAAAATAATTGCGGGTTAGCAGGCGCAACACGGCAGTTGTTTGAGAACAACGGGCTTTCGCTCAACGAGTATCCGGGAAAAGCAATTAGTTATTCGATGCTCGAGAATTGGGCCGAACTGGGTATTGGTTCTGCTCTTCTGCCTGCCTCCAAAATCAGCCTAAACAGCATTGCGAAACCACTTTTGGACAGCTCAGATACTCAAGTCTCGATCAGTTTTGAAGCCGTGTGGCACGAAGGAAAAACCATGCGCAAAGGCCTGTCCGACTTGATCCAAATATTGTCGAACTAGTGTTCGACCTCTGTTCGCGCTGCATCAATCTTGGCGTTTGTTAGTCGAAACATTGAAACAAGCAGAACCCCTACCATTGTCAATCCTGCAACGATGTAGGGTGAGCGCAAAGCAACTTCGCGTACTGCTGCAAGTTGCACCAAGCTCACCAGCGCGCCGCCTAACAAAGTGCCAAACGGCATCATGCCCCAACTAAAGAAACGATAGACGCTATTTACTCGACCCAATAGCTGGTCCGGAATAATACGTTGGCGCAAAGAGACCGTTATGACGTTCCAAGTGACCGCAGCGAATGAGCCTATGAAAAGAGAGCCCCAAGCGACATAGGCATTGCTGGTCAGCCCAAATACAAATGTCTCTGTGGCAAACAAGATAACAGACACGACCATGAGTGTTCCTGACCGGAAATGCTTATGAAGATAAGGCGTCATCGCCCCACCCAACACGCCACCAAAGGCTGCACCCGTTAAGAGCAAACCAAATCCAGTTGGTGACAGATCTAATATCTCCTGAGCGAACAAAACCTGCGTGGCTAGTGACATCATATATGCGCCATTGAGCAACCCCAATGCAATTGCAAGATCGCGCAACAATGTATGTTGCCACAACCATTTAACGCCACCTTTGAGATCGGCAAACCAATGCGCTTTTTCTGCGCTACCAGCAACCGCTTGCGGCAAATAGTTACCGGTAATCAATAAGACCAAAAGTGCTGCGAGTAACAATGATCCGGCATTGACCGCGAAAGCAAATGCCAAAGAGATCGCTATAAGAAAACCAGCAAGAGGAGGACCGCAGAGTGAATTCATCAGCAGCTCGATCGTCGCGAGTTTGCTGTTCGCGCTTTCAAGACCCTGCTTACCAACAACGCTTGGCAGAATGGTTTGAGCGGCATTGTCCCGCAATACCTCAATCATGCCCAAAACAAAGGCGGCGACATACAATATGCCCAAAAGAACCCACTTGCCCTGTGGTTCTGGCACAGCGCCTGAGGCCAACACTTCTGGTTCCACAAGACCGGTGGCCGAAAGAACTAAAAACAATACGACGCACGTCAACGCCACACGCACAAAGTCCGATATCAATATCAACTTCCGGCGATCAAACCGGTCAATGATCACGCCTGCGGGCAGGGAAAACAAGAGCCACGGCACCTTTGCAAACAGCGGCACCAGCGCAATTAGAAACGGGTCTCTGGTTATAGAGGATGCCAACCAAGGATAGGCTATTAGCGCCAATCCATCTCCAAGGTTAGAAGCCGCACTTGCAATCAATAGCTTTAAAAAATTTGTAATCTTCATCCCGCAAGTATGACGAGCGGATAGGCTTTAACAAGCTAAATCTTGGTTTGTTCATGGCTTCGTTTGAGTTCGGATAGAAGAACTAGGATGTCATAATCCGATTTAATCTCAACAAACTCAAATCGATTACCGTGTTGGATCGAATGCTCACGCAGTTTTCTCACAATGCTTGGTTTTCGGGCGCGGTGATAATTCAAGACGTATCCGATAAACCCGAGATCAAACCGTTCCGGGCATCCCACCGCGGCATCAATGCGCACCTGACCGTATTGTGTGAACATACGCTTGAGCACGCGAAACAAGCATAACAAAGGGGGATAATCGATAAAGATCGCAGTGTCCGCACTTGCCAATCGCGCATCTAGTGTCTTGGAGTAATTGCCGTCCATGACCCAGCGGTCTTCTGAGCATAGGTCAGAAACAGTTTGATCCCATTCCGCTTCTGATTTCTCGACCCAGCCGGGATAAAAATAGTGCTGATCTAAATGAACAACAGGCAAGTTTGCTGCGGTGCCAATCTTGCGCGCAACTGTGGATTTACCCGAACCGGAACAACCAAGAATGATTACACGTTGCATATGAACCGCCTCACTTTGAGTGGACGCGGTTTATAGCGGTGCTAGTCGTTCGACGCAAGTTGGGTGTTGTTTGGCACTTTGATGCGCGAAGCTGGCACCAGCGACACAACGCGATACCCCCGTTGTTTCAACTCAGCGAGGAAATCGGGCAACATCTCGACTGTGCGCCCATGAATATCATGGAACAACACGATGCCTTTGCCCTGCTGATCAAGTCGCTTGAGTGTGCGTTTGAGCACTGAGTCGGCGCTACCCTTGTAATAGTCCTTACTATCAATCTGAACGTCCATAATCAGCATGCCTGCATTATTGACTGCACGGCGCAAGGATGAGTTCTGAGCTAGATATGGAAAACGAAAGAATGGCGCAGGAGACTTATTGATCGATGATAGCGCTACTTCGATTGGGCGTCGTCCACGTTCAATTTCGGCCAGAGCAGCGTTCAAACTGACTTTAGTCAAATCGCCATGGCTATGGGTGTGTAGTCCAATCGTATGACCACGCTTTGCAACTTCTCGCACGAGGCCGGGATGGGACTGGGCCGCTCTTCCAAGCATAAGGAATGTAGCTTTTGCGCCATATTCGTCCAGCGCATCCAAGATTTTGCTGGTCTTGCCTGGTCGCGGTCCGTCATCGAATGTGATGACAACTTCTCCGGCACGTAGCTGAATATCGCTCTGCTCATCAATGCGGAGTGTGCGCCCGCTTAACTTGCCGCGCAATCCAAAGCCAAATGTTGAGCCGGCATCGATTGAGGCCGTTTGAACTCTACCATCGACTTTTGGAGAACTACTAAATCCAGAGACAGCATTTGATGCCGTTTCAATTGTTTTGGATGGAATTGATTGTTTGGAAGCGTTTGAGCCGTCGTTCAGTCTTTGAGGCGGTTTCGCACACCCTGCAAGGGCAACAACTAAAGCGGCAACTGCCAACACAACCCGAACGCACGACATTTAACAAAACCTATAACTAAGAAACTACAGGCTTTTTACATCGATTATGGTTAATGAATTATTTCAAAGGCTTAGCTAGCTACTTGTTCATCTTTTATTAAGAACTCGACACCTTCGATCACATTGATCAGATGCTCGTAGTCAGATCTGCTGATAATCAGCATCTCATCGCCGGATGGCGAATAAACAGATTGTGTCTCAACACGCGCTAACGCGTTGAGAAGGACTTGGTTTCTCATCAGATGGCCTCAGATGCATTGCAACTTTTATCATGCGCGCTTCCAAAACCTTTTGAAGCCCCGCAAATTGGGCGTTGTTAACCATGGAATAGGTGAAATTACCAGCGTTATTTTCGAAAATCTGCAATTAAGAAAAATTCGTCAACTCACCCAATGGGTTGGACCAATTCTCGAATTCGTTTGAATTTGAGTTTTGAGCCAATTATGTTGGCTCCAACTGACCAAATCACATGTTCGACTCTAGGAAAATCCCAAACATGACTGATCACAGCAAGCGCAGCAATCAACACATTGCAACTCGTATGGTGCAAGCGAACGGCGTCATCGACCCACAAACAGGCGGTGTCGTCCCTCCTATTCAGTCTTCCACCACATTTGCACGTGACAAAGACTACAATCTGATCAGTGAGGGACACCTTTATTCTCGCGATGACGACGACTTATTGCGCTTGGGCGAGGAAATCCTAGCCAAGGCAGAAAACGCAGAGGCTGGATTGCTGTTCCCGTCGGGAATGGCTTCTATTGCTGCCGTCATGCGCACAGTTCCAAACCGCGGCACGATTATTCTGCAGTCACAGATCTATTGGGGCACCACTAAGTGGGTTCGCGACTTCTGCGATCGTCGAGAAATCAACTTGTTGGAAGTCGAATGCAGCGACAATGAAGTGCTTGCGACAACTATTCGCGAAACCAAACCAAACCTTGTTTTCGTTGAAACGCCTTCCAACCCTTGGCTGCGAATAACTGACATCAAAGCCGCGAGCGAACTCTGCAAAGAAGTTGACGCTAAACTCGTTGTCGACAGCACCGCCGCTAGCCCGGTTTTGACCAACCCTATCCAATTCGGTGCAGATATTGTGATGCACTCTGCGACAAAGGCAATCAATGGTCACTCCGACGTACTTGCAGGGTTTCTAGCCACTGGCGACGCCCAAAGCGAGATATGGCAAGCCATCGCCATGGACCGACATGATGCGGGCGCCATCTTAGGAAGTTTTGAAGCTTGGCTGCTCATCAGAGGAATGCGCACCCTGCCCCTTCGAATGGAACGCATGTGTGAGAACGCGCAAGCCGTTGCTGATTTCTTAAACGGCCATGCAAAAGTAGAGACCGTCATGTACCCGGGCGTCAAAACCCACCCCGGTCATGAACTTGCCGCAGTACAAATGCCAAATGGGTACGGCCCCCTACTCAGCTTCACCGTAAAAGGCGACGGCAAAGACGCATTGGAAGTATGTTCAAAGCTAGAGGTGTTTAAGCGCGCAACATCTTTGGGCGGCGTCGAAAGTCTTGTTGAACACCGCTATTCGGTCGAAGGCGATGCAACTGGCCTTTCCCCAAGCTTAATCCGACTTTCGGTTGGCATCGAGCATGTAGAAGATTTGATAGGTGACTTGCGCGAAGCGCTAGCCTAACCCAGCGGTCGGTTCACCTCAGATGGGGATAGGCCGGTTAAACGCTTAAACGCCTTGGAAAAATGCGCCTGATCAAAATATCCTAGAAGGTGCGCAAGCTCAGTCAATGACATAGCTTGCGCATCATTCATCGCCTCAACCGCTTCCAGCATTCGGTAACGCTCGATAATCCATTTCGGACTGATGCCAATATAGTCAGCGCAAAGCCGCTGCAGACTTCTTGGAGAAACATCAAAATGCCGAGCAACGGCTTCCACTTCAAAAACCTCACGGCTTTTGTCGACATACTCAACGACAGCCTGAGCCATAGCAGATTTCTCATCGCCTACAGCGTCGGGTGCAGCAACAACATCTTCAATTTTTTGCGCGAAGTCCGCAGCATGTTTAGTCTGCACAAATCCTTCGACCAAAGCATCATCATCGACATCAAAATAGCTCGAAATCGGCACCGATTGGTCAGTGAGATGTGACATCGTATGCGCCGCAAATCGCTTGAACTGACCGGGTAAGAACTTAAGTCCGAAAATTCTACCTTTGCCCTCGATGTAATATCTAAAAACACCACTCGTTAGACCAAATACTCCCGAGACATGTTGAGGGTCGATGACCAAATGCTGACTTGAGTGTGGTAAGTTGACTTGCGTGAAGCTTTTGCCTTCCGCCATATCCCACTCGATGATCCAGTAATTCTCGACGCAGTCAGCCAAACCTTCACTTGGCTGCACAAGCGTAAGATCAAAGTGCTGCAAACTGATGTGTTTTTCTATCAGTCCACGAGATTTCATTGGTACAGATTTCGCCATGTTGCGCCGCCTTGTCGCAAATATACAAGCATCTTACTCACACTCCAAATATCCTGCGCCAAAGTCATAAAAGCATACAGGAAAACAATGCCAGAATTTTCGGGACAATTCACGATCAATAAGTGGACGGAAGACGCACATAAAGAGACAAAATCACCACAAAAGTCGCACACTGCAGACGTGATTTACGACGTAAAAGGTGATCTGAAAGGCCAATTAGCCGGCCGATATGTGATGCACTACAACAACGAACAATTTGCAAGTTATGCCGGGGTCCTCAACTTCAAAGGCGAGCTAGGCGGCAAACTAGGTACCTTCGCCATCATAGAAACCGGCACCTACGCAGATAAATCTATTCACGCTAAATGGCAGGTCGTGCCCCAATCTGGCACCGGTGAATTGTCACACATTAGTGGATATGGCGAGTTTAATGCGCCAGAGGCAAAGACCGTAGAATTCAAACTTAATGTCGGAGGTGTCGCTTAGCGTTTGGGCGCCTTGCGAGCTTGCTTGCGAGCAACCAATAAGCAGGCGCCAATGATCATTGTTGCACCAATCCACATGGTGACATGAGGAACTTCTGCAAACAGCAGATAGCCATAAGCAGCAGCCCAAATCAGAGCTGTATTATCGACCATTGCAAACAAAGAAGCAGGCACATGCTTGAGCGCTGTAACAAACATCAAAAACCCCACGGCACCCAACACACCAAGCAACATAAGGCGCCAAAGCTCATCCCCTTCCGGAGCAACAAAGTTGAAAGAAAGGAAGGGTAAACAAAACAGCGCAATCAATCCCGCTTGCACAAAGGTAATCACCTGAACTGAAGACTGATGTGTTTGGTTTTTAAGGATAATTATACTTGCCGCATATGTGAACGGGCTCAAAATTGCAGCCGCCCAAGCGAGCATATTACCCGTTCCATTGACAGGAGTTTGCTCACCGCCAAACGTGACAATCATCGCGCCAGAAAAGCCCAATAGTGAGGCAATCACCAATGTTTTGCTTAGCTCTTCTTTCAGAATAACAACGCCCATAACTGCGACCATCACCGGCGCGGTCAGTGAAATTGCAGTCACCAAACCCAAAGGCAAATTGCCAAGCGCATAAAAGAAACTCACCGCAGTTACCCCTATCATTGCTGATCGAATGATGTGGGTTTTCATTTTGCTAGCACGAGGTAAAGACGACTTTGTTGCAAATACAATTGCGCCCAAAATCAGTGCGGCAAAGAACTGACGAAAGAACAAGATTTCAACGGTAGGAATAGCGCCCGAGAGGCTTTTTACAACTGCATCCATAAGCGCTAGAACGGCAATACCCGCCGACGCCAATAGCAATGCTTGAACAGCACTTAGACTTCGCATCATCTTCACCAAATACGTTTAGGCCGCTCGGAAAAAGCGGAAAGGAGAATTATGACGCTAATCTAAGCTGACAAATGATTGCAAGTGATTAGTTCAACTAGGAGGCGCGTACTTTGGGCTGTTTCGATCTCGGAACAACCAACGCCCTTGCCTGCAACCGTCGATCGGCATCTGCCATCACATCTTTGATCGCACGCCTGCGATCTGGCCCAACATACCCAGAAGGAACTGCAATACAATCCCTTGGATTATCTAGCGTTTTCTTGATCCGATCTCGCACTTGTCGCTCTGATACAGGCTTGACCATAACATCATCTACGCCGGCCTTAATGGCTCGTAGAACTGTTTTTGGCATCCCATTGTCAGAGATCAAGATGACAGGGACCAGCCGAGAAACTACTTGCTTATTTAGTCGGGTGCGGGCGACAAACTCAAACGGATTCATCTCCCGAATACCGTCGTCAACAATCAGCATGTCTACAGATTTTGACTGTAGGTGTTCGATTGCTTCTGCCAGCTTCTTGCAAACTTTGACATTCGCAACACCTAGTGCCTGAAGACCCGCGACAAAGCAGTCAATGACTGGTTTTTTCTCGGCGACAATCACAATTTTCCGGCTGTAGTATTTCGACACGACGAGGCTCTATTTGCATTTAGGACAGACGCACAAACTAAGCGATCCGACTTAATAAAAGCCTTCATGAACGTGCAAAATCAGGAGTTTTCGAGCTCTTCTTTTAGCAGCTCAATCTCGAGCCACTGCTCTTCTTTAGCTTCCAGATCACCCTGGCGCGCGCCCAATTCATTGCTAAGCTTTTGAAACTTGTCGGGTTGTTTTGAGTATAAATCCGGCGCCGAAAGCTCTGCTTGAAGTTTCGCAATTTGCTCACCCAATTTGTCCATCTCACCCGGAAGCGTTTCCAATGCGTGATTGTGTTTGAAAGATAGCTTCTTGCCAGACGTTGATTTACTCGTGGCAACAGGGTTTTTGGTCTTTGCCTTCGCAGCTTTCACTTTTTTGACTGGTTTAGTCACACCGTAACCGCGCAACATCACCATGTCGGAATAGCCACCCGGGTATTCCGTCCAAGAACCATCACCTTCAGCGATAATGGTCGAAGTAACAACACGATCCAAGAACTCACGATCGTGACTAACTACAAGCACAGTGCCCGGATAATCCGCAATCATCTCTTGCAACAAGTCTAGAGTTTCAAGGTCGAGGTCGTTTGTCGGTTCATCCAAAATCAAAAAGTTAGACGGCAGAGAAAGGGACCGTGCAATCATCACGCGCGCACGCTCACCACCCGAAAGTTTACCGACTGCCGTGTTGGCTTGCTCTGGTAAGAACAGAAAGTCCTTCATATAGCTAACCACATGACGGGCAGAGCCATTGATGACCACATTGTCCCCGCCACCGCCTGTCAGGGCGTCTTTAAGGGTCGTCTTTGGATCAAGTTGCGCGCGTTTTTGGTCCAATGTGGCAACGTCCAGTTTAGTCCCAAGCTTTACAACACCTGTATCGGGTTCTAGCTCACCAATAATCATTTTGATCAGGGTGGTTTTGCCAGCCCCGTTTGGGCCGACAATACCAATACGGTCACCGCGCAAGATCCGGGTGGAGAAATCTTCCACAACAGTACGCTCACCGTACGTTTTAGAAATTCCGTCGATGTCAGCTACGATGGCGCCAGATTTCTTGCCGGTCGCAACCGTCAGATTTACACTGCCCGTTGGGCCACGATGATCTGTTCGTTTCTGACGGAGATCAGCCAGTTCTGACATACGACGCACATTACGCTTACGCCGCGCAGTAACACCATAACGAACCCAATGTTCTTCACGCACGATTTGGCGATCAAGCTTGTGTTGTTCAAGTTCTTCCAGGGCCAAAATTTCGTCGCGCCATTCCTCAAAGTGCTCAAAACCACGATCTACTTGGCGCGTAACGCCACGATCGAGCCACACGGTGCTGCGGGTTAGGTCGGTTAGAAAACGTCTATCATGAGAAATGATCAGCATAGCCGACTTCAAAGACGCCAGCTCACTTTGCAACCATTCAATTGCAGGCAAATCTAAGTGGTTGGTTGGCTCATCTAACAAAAGAATATCTGGCTCGGGCGCCAGTGTTCTTGCAAGCGCAGCACGACGTGCCTCCCCACCGGACAATGAACTCGGGTCCGCGTTGGGGTCGACGCCCAACTCACTGAGAAGATATGCTGCTCGATACTCATCATCACCAGGTGCAAGACCAGCTTCAACGTAAGCTAGGACGGTTTCAAATGCGGATAAATCGGGCTCCTGCTGTAGATAACGAATGGTAGCGCCAGGTTGGACAAATCGTTCAACTTTATCAGCTTCCACATCGCCGGATGCAATTTTTAGAAGTGTCGATTTGCCCGACCCATTTCGCCCAACAAGCGCAATGCGTTCGCCCGGCGCAACAAACAATTCGGCACCTTCCAACAAGGGTGTGCCGCCAAATGTGAGTTGCACGTTTTTTAAGCTTAGGAGCGCTGCTGCCATTAGAACATCTTTGAACTGGATTAGTGTTGCGCTTGGACTTAGCATTAGCCACACAAAGTGCAAACTAAATGATGGTGGAAATGATGTCCGACAGAAATGATTTAATCAGCGTCGATCAACTTAAGCAAAAAATCGGCAATGAGAATTTGGTCATTTTGGATGGAACGTGGCACATGCCAAACGCTAATCGCAATGCAGTCGAGGAATATAATTCCGATCATATTGAGGGCGCACTACACTTCGACATTAATGCTGTTGCTGATCAGAATTCGGGCCAACCTCATACAATGCCCAACGCCGATTTATTCGAAACCTCTGTCCGCGCCATGGGCGTTACAAACCAAAGCGAAATCGTGATCTATGATGTGGCGGGCATGTTTGCAGCCGCGCGGGTTTGGTGGATGTTTAAGAGTTTTGGCGCAAAAAACGTGAAGCTCCTAGACGGTGGCTTGCCTGCTTGGAAAGCAGCGGGCAACGAGACGACGGACATGAAAACAAACACAATTGTTGGAGATTTTGTCGCCAAATTTGAAAAGGGCAGTGTAACTTCGCTCGCTGACATGCGAGAGCAAGTCGCCAGTGGCAGCCATCAGGTATTAGATGCCCGCGGAGCAGGTCGCTTTGCTGGCTCCGACCCAGAACCTCGTGCGGGCATGCGGGCTGGCCACATGCCGGGCGCAACAAACGTCCCGTTTCCCTCTCTTTTAAACGAGGACGGAACATTTAGATCAAACGAAGAACTATCAACTTTGTTCTCTTCCAAACTGTCTGCTGAAGGGAAAGATATAACGGCATCCTGCGGCTCAGGGGTAACTGCTGCAATCATCCTATTCTCGCTAAATCTAATAGGCATAACCAACACCAGCCTATACGACGGCTCCTGGTCCGAATGGGGCAGCTTGCAAGATACCCCTATCGTTACGGATTGACTTCGGCCGGCGCGTCATATATTGCAAATGACACTTAAACAAACATTTGCCATACATGCCCCTTACTGAACTAGAAAATCGGCTACTCGCCCAAATCAAAGCCCAACCCTTTGCCAGCCAAAAAGAGCTAGGCGAACTGCTTGGCATATCGCGAGCAAGTGTGGCCAACTATGTCGATCGTTTACAGTCAAAAGGCTTGATACTTGGACGCGCATACGTGTTTGCAGAAACAGCTGCAATCACATGTATCGGCGGCGCGGTGTTGGACCGCATCCTCAAGTTAGAGCAGCCCGGCATTGCACAAACCTCGCAACCTGCAAGTTCTAGCGAAACGCGAGGTGGAGTAGCGCGAAATGTCTCGGAAAACCTGGCCCGCTTAGGGGAAACGGTAAAAATGATCTCCATCGTTGGTAACGACGACGCTGGAAGCAAAGTAATTGAAGCCACACAGGCAGCAGGTGTCGACATGACGTTGGTTGATCGTCAAGCCAGTGGTGAAACCGGCACCTACACTGCCATTATGGAACCCAACGGCGACCTCTATTTGGGTGTCGCTGATATGGCGATTATGGATGGGCTAAACACAGGTTTGCTCGACAAACATCTCCAGCACATTGTGGGATCGAGCATCGTCTTCGCCGACACAAATTGCACAGCAGAGCTGCTAGAAGCGCTGATCGGTAAATGCCGTACAAACGATATCAAGCTCGCTATTGATGCAGTGTCGATACCAAAATTTGAGAAACTGCCAACTGACCTTACGGGCGTCACTTATCTCTTTTGCAATCGCGACGAAGCACACGCACTATATGGTGACCACCCAACAAAAGAGCTGGCTGGTCGTTTAATCGAGCGCGGCGTTAGCAACATCATAATCACTAACGGCAACAAACCTGTTGTTTGCCGAAACAGCAGCGAAAGTTTTTCCGTCGAAATACCCAAAACGACAATCACAGATGTGTCCGGTGCAGGCGATGCTTTTGTTGCGGGCACACTGCATGGGATTTCAACCCAAAAGACTTTGCAAGAAGCTGCGAAACTTGGGGTGATCGCAGCAACTCTGACAATTCAAAGTGAGCTGCGAAACAGCCCAAAACTAAATTCAAACGCCTTGAACGATGGCGCTCAAAAAATCAAAATCCTAAAGGATCAAACATGAAATTCGATCTTCAATTCGGCCAACATGTACTCGACGCCAAAATGAATGGCCAACCGATTGTTGCGCTAGAAACCACGGTCGTCACACACGGCATGGCTTTCCCCCACAATGTTGAAACTGCACTGGCGATGGAGAAAGCCGTTCGTGATGTAGGCGCCTGCCCGGCTAGTCTTGGCATCATCGACGGCGTGCCAACCATCGGCATGACAGAAGAACAGCTTACCGAGTTCGCGAAATCTGAACGCGGCTCAATTGCAAAATGTAGTCGCCGTGATTTCCCGGCTCTGATGGGCCTTGGCAAAAGTGGATCACTCACCGTTGCGGGCACTATGATTTTGGCAGAAGCCGCGCAAATTGATGTATTCGCGACAGGCGGCATTGGTGGCGTGCACCGCGGCCATCCATTCGATGTGTCTGCCGATCTTTTGGAACTGGGCAAAACGCCAGTGACGGTTGTGTGTGCAGGCGCCAAGTCAATTCTTGACCTGCCGTTGACAATGGAAGTACTCGAAACACAGGGCGTGCCCGTCATCGGACTGGGATGCAAAAACCTACCAGCTTTCTATACAACAGATAGCGGAATTGCTGTCCCACACACTGCGGCCGATATCCAAGAAGCGGCAGACATTGTAAATGGCTGGCGCAACCTAAATACAGAAAACGGTATGTTATTTACTGTGCCTGTTCCCGAGGGTGATGCGCTTACCAACGACGAAATGGAAAAAGTGATCGATGAAGCCATTCGCCAAGCGGATGCAAACGGCGTGCACGGAGCAGCAGTTACACCATTTGTACTTGGCAAAGTCGTTGAACTTACCGATGGTCGGTCACTAAAAGCCAACATCTCGCTCTTGATCAACAACGCAAAAACGGCAGGCGAAATTGCTGTTGCAGCACAGTCCTAAACTCGTGGATTAGCGCGCCTTAACCGGCGCGCGCCATGCTATCGCTTTTTTTGCGCTGTAGCAGCCAACAGCAACTTTTTTGCTGTAGTTGCCTGAAATGATCTTCACTCGACCATCGTCGCATTTACCCATAACTACGCCAATGTGGGAGCGCATGACCATGATGGACCCAACTTGGGTGGCCTTCGCTTTTTTGCCGTAGCTGGCGAAGTCACGCGCGCGATTTGTGCCATGCTCAGCAAAGCCTGCTTGGGCCAAGATTTGATCCATATAGCACGCGCACCATTTGTTTGGGCATCCCTTAGGGCGACGATCACCTAGATCGCTTTGCATGAGTTTGATCAATTTGGATGCGTTTGCAGGCGCAACAAAAGTTAGACTGCCGGCCACAATTGCGGCCGCACATAAGATAGTTTTCAGAATGTTTTGCATGGGATATCTGGGCTAACTTCTGCCCTTTGCCACTCGTCGTTATCAATGATGGATCAGTGATTGGCTAACCAACCGCAAGACGCGCCATAAACTGCCAAATTAAGGCATCATTGTGTCCCAATGAGCGAAAAACTAGCCGGCTATTTCTTCGGCCCACGGAGGATTTGCGCCTGCACGTGAAACTGTGACCGCAGCTACTTTGACCGCCAACTCCAGTGCAAAAGTCAAAGACGCAGCACCGATGTTTTCAAGGCTAGATTTTTCCAGAGCATTTTTTTGACGCAGGCCAGCCAAAAAACCACCATTGAAGCTGTCACCAGCACCGACAGTATCGACGACCGTGGCTTTTTCCGCAGCGACTGTGACCGTTCCACTGCGGGTTACGGCATCAACACCCTCACTGCCTTTTGTCATAAGAACAATAGCGGCACCATCAGCAATCATTTGTTTTGACGCTTCCTCAAAGCTAATGCCCGGCATAAGCCACTCAAGGTCTTCGTCTGAAACTTTGATAATGTCTGCAAGCTTGAGCATGCGGTTCATGCGCTGACGATATGCGTCTTCGTCTTGTACAAATCCAGAACGAATGTTCGGATCAAACGAGATTACACGGCTATTCGCCTCGCGCGCCATCAGCGCTTCATATGTAGATCCGCAGGGGTCAGGAATAAGACTAATGGCACCAAAGTGCAGGGCAGCAACTTCAGAACCAAATGTCGGTAAGTCCGAGACTTCAATCATTCGCCCAGCGCTATTCTCATCATAGAATGCGTACTCGGCGTGACCATCTGTGAGTTTCACAAATGCGAGCGTTGTTGGCTGATCAGACCGAACACAAAAACCAGAATTAACGTAGGATTGTATAAGGCTTTCTTCAATCTGCTGTCCAAAAAGATCGTTCGAAAGGCCTGTGAAAAAACCGGATTCTTCGCCCAACCGACCTAGCGTAATCGCTGTATTAAAAACGGCACCACCTGAGACTGGAAGATATCCTGATCCCTCGTCGCCAATTTGACGTGGCAACATATCAATCAGCGCTTCACCGCAACAAACGATCATTTCGAAATTCCTCGTCCAACAATAATTTCCGCCATCTAGTCCATATTAGACTAAAGTCGCAAGTCGAATGTCAATCAGGTCGTTTTTTGTTGAGTTTTGTTATTTCTTTGGTCGAAAACTATCGATCTTACCGTTATTTGTTTCGATCCGGCCGGCACCAATAAGATCGAGGCAATAAGGCACCGCTGGAAACACCGCGGAAAGGCAGACATCGATTGCCGAAGGTTTTCCCGGCACGTTGATAATGAGGCTCTTGCCACGCGTCCCAGCAGTTTGACGGGATAGAATTGCAGTTGGAACATATTCAAGGCTAACCTTGCGCATCAATTCGCCGAACCCCAGAAACTCTTTCTCCATGACCATAGCCATTGCTTCGGGTGTAAGATCACGCGGAGATGGTCCGGTTCCGCCAGTGGTCAAAACAAGATCTGCACCAACATTGTCACATAGGTCTTTAAGACAATCAGCAACAGTATCAACACCGTCTTCAATAACGCGTTTTTCCGCAATCCAATCAGATGAAATTACTGAGTTCAACCAGTCTTCAATTGCTGGTCCGCTTTTGTCTTCATATTCACCACGACTTGCTCGATCGGAAATGGTGACAATTCCAATTTTAACGGTCATAAAACCTATCCACCTAAAAACGACATGTGTCGCTTGATACCAGATGTTTGGTTCTCATCAATGCTGAAATTATGGCATTCTGGTTTTGCAAAAACAGTTTCTCGGATGAGCCCCTGAACGGCATCATTACTTTCCGAAGACCGCAATGCTTCACGAAGGTCTACAGATCCCTCAGAACCCATGCATGTGAAAAGTGTACCGGTGCAAGAAACGCGGACACGATTACAAGTCGAACAAAAATTGTGAGACATTGGCGTAATGAAGCCAAGGCGCCCACCTGTTTCGCGCACGCGAACGTATCGTGATGGTCCACCTGTTGTGTCCTTGATATCTGCTAATGACCAGCGTTCTGACAATTCTTCACGGAAGTCCGAAAGCGATACATATTGGTCGTTGCGGTCAAAACCCACATCGCCCAATGGCATCGTTTCGATCAACGTAAGATCCATGCCGCGACCATGAGTGAATTCGATCAACTGATCGATCTCATCTTCAATCTTACCTTTAACGGCAACGGTGTTGATTTTGATGTGCAGCCCAGCTGCCTGCGCTTCCTCAATGGATTTTAACACACGTTCAAGGCGTCCCCATCTTGTGATCTGCGCATACTTTTCTGGGCACAGGGTATCGAGCGAGACGTTTACGCGCTTAACACCACAATCCACCAGCTGCTTGGCGTATTTGCCGAGCAATGTGCCATTTGTGGTCAACGTTAGCTCGTCTAATGCGCCGTTTGCTAAATGTCGAGATAGCCCTTCGAACAAACTCATGACGTTCCGGCGAACTAAAGGCTCGCCACCGGTCAATCGAACTTTTCGGACACCATTGTCGACAAAGGCTGAGACAAGCCGATCCAATTCTTCCAACGACAGAACTTCCTTACGAGGCAAGAAAGTCATTTGCTCCGACATGCAATAGGTGCACCGCAAATCGCAGCGATCTGTAATCGACAAACGAAGGTAACTCGCTTGTCGACCAAATTGATCTGTCAGTGTTGAAGTCGCTGGCTGGCTCATTGGAACTATTGAACCAATGGGCTGTCAGCACCATCAATGCTGATGCCTTTGATTTTCGCTTCGCCAGCAAGAATACCGATATACTGCGCTACGGCACGGCTCCAGCTTGATGCTTCCAGGAATGCGGCAATCTTTGTTTTCACATGATCAAATGGCAACTGACGACCCTCAATTTTGCGATCAAGTTGAATCACATGATAGCCAAATGGTGTTGGCACTGGCGCTGAACTCATTTGGCCTTCCTCAAGTTCAAACAAAACTGTTTCAAACTCAGGCACCGTTTGACCCTTCGTAAGCTGTCCAAGGTTTCCACCTTCTTTTGCGGAAGGACATTGAGAAAACTCGCGTGCGAATTCACCAAAGCGCTTAGGGTCTTTTTCAACAGCTTCGATAATCTGTTTGGCTTTCACCATCCCTTTGCGACGTGCAACTGGATCTTCCAGAGCGCCTGCCAAAAGAATGTGGCGCGCTTCATAGATCGTCTCAGACGAAAACTTTTCTTGATGTTGATCGAAATAGCGCTGACATTCTTCTTCGCCAGCCCGCGGCACATCGACTTCTTGCTCAAGCAATTGACGTACTAATGCGTCTTCGTCTGTTTCACGACGACCTTGATCATCAGACATTGGGTCGGCGTCAATCTTTAGCTTATTAGCCTGCTGCAACAATAGTTCGCGCACAACTAGAGCACGTGCGGCAGATAGGTAAGCATCTTTTGGTTCAGATGCTTCGTGATTTTGAACCTCTTGTTGGATCGCTTCTAGCGTAATCTCAACATCGTTCACAAAAATCTCTGGTGATTTTGGTTTCGGATCAACTTTAACTGCGTCGCCGTTTGCCATTTTTGGCATTGAATTATCAATAAGAGTGGCCATTACATTTCCCCATCAGTTTTGTGTTGGTGGGACGAGATATTCCGCCCCACCAGCTTTACTTAAACGCGCTTCTTCTTAGAGCGCACAACTTGGTAGCCTGGACGCCACATGTAACGAATTGGAGCACTTAGCATGTGCACCAAGCGTGTGAATGGGAACAAGAACAGAATTGTTAGACCCAAGAACATATGCGCTTTAAAGATCGGGCTGGCATCAATGATGTAGCCTGAGGCTTGGAAGTTGAATGTGAAGATCCCTTGGCAATAGTTCATGAAATTCACCATCTCATGACCATCTAGGTGCTTCAACGATACTGGAATTGTCGCCAATCCAAGTGCCAGTTGAACCCAAAGAATAAGGATCGTTAGGTTGTCAGAAAAGCTTGACGCAGCGCGTACACGTGCATCAAAGAAGCGACGGTGAATGAGCAACGTCGCACCGATAATACCTGCGACGCCTGCGATACCACCAGCAACAATCGCCAACAACTGTTTGGCAGAGTGGCTAATACCTAAGGCATCAAAGATCCAGATCGGCGTCAAAAGACCGACCAAGTGACCCGCAAAAATCACGAGAACACCCAAGTGGAACAACACTGAGCCAAACATCAATTGCTTACGACGGAGAAGCTGGCTTGAGCCAGCTTTCCATGTGTATGGATCCTTATCATAACGCAGAACAGTTCCAATGATCAGGGTTGCTAGTGCGATATATGGGTAAACCCCAAAGGCCGCAAAATTGAGAAATTCCTTCATCAATCTTCTCCCTACTGAATTGTTGGTTGCGGTGCAGGACGCTTCGCAGCCCGCATCTGACGACCAAGACGATCTGGACCACAATCTTCTTCACCTTGACCACCACCAAAGGTAATCGCTTCTTCTTCCCAAATGGCATCCAAAGCTTCTAGGTCGTTGGGATCATCATCAGGAACACTGAGAATGTCTGCGACCACTTTTGGATCTGCCTGAGTAGAGATGATCGCTTCAAGCGCTTTGAAAGCATTTGCGTAAACGCTTTTCTTTTTCTCAAGGCGCTGACGAAGTGCAGAAAGAATATGAACAGTTTGCCCAAGCAATTCTTCACGCTCATTCTCAATCTGGATTGAAGCAAACTCGATGAACATCGGTAGGAAATCTGGCATGTCAGTGACAGCCAATTCAAACCCTTGATCTTCATACATTTGTTTCAAGTCGACCATGGCTTGTCCACGATCACGGCTTTCACCGTGAACATGCTCAAACAAGTGAAGGGACAAAGTGCGTGTGCGATCAAACAGTTCAACATAACGCTCTTGAGCTTCATAGACGTCACGCTTGGTGATATCGTCAATCAGCTCGTTGAGGAGAGCCTTCTCAGGCTCCCCGGTTAGACCGTCATCAAGCACAGCAGCTTTGAGTTCCAGTGACGCTTCTTGCAGTTCCTTTGACGGATATGAAAGCAGCGTAGATATAATTTTCAATGCATTAGCCATTTTCTATTCTCCTATCAAAATACGTCAGTTGGAGTTGTGACAGTTTTTGTCTTTTTCGCACCGAACAGATCGACTTCAGAGTTGCCGCCAGAGCAGCCGTTACCAAAGCTAAATCCACAAGAGCCACGTAGGTCATAAGCGTCTTCAGCTTCTTCCCTGTGTGAAGTTGGGATCACAAATCTATCTTCATAATTTGCGATCGCCATGATCTTGTACATGTCCTCGATCAATTCAGGTGTCAGACCCACATCAGTCGCAAACTTGTCGTCAATCACACCATCGATTGTTTTGGTGCGCATATAGCCACGCATTGCCAACATCCGTTTCAGTGCAACTGTAATCGGCTCGTCTTTGCCACCTGTAAGAAGGTTCGCAAGGTAACGAACTGGGATACGCATGCTGTCCACGTCAGGCATGTTGTTTTTATCAACACCGATTTTGCCAGCTGCCGCTGCGTTTTGCAGTGGAGATAGCGGTGGAATGTACCAAACCATTGGAAGGGTCCGATATTCTGGGTGAAGTGGGAATGCCACTTTCCAGTCCATTGCCATTTTATAGACAGGTGAGTTCTTTGCGCTTTCCAACCAATCCTCAGGAATACCTTGCTTACGCGCCTCAGCAATCACCTCAGGATCGTTCGGATCCAAGAACACTTTGAGCTGTTTTTCGTACAGGTCTTTAGTATCTGGAGTTGATGCAATCTCATCAATTTTGTCTGCATCATAAAGCATCACGCCCAAGTAGCGGATACGACCAACGCATGTTTCAGAACACACGGTTGGAAGACCAGCTTCAATACGCGGGTAACAGAATGTGCATTTTTCCGATTTGCCTGAAGACCAGTTGTAATAGATCTTTTTGTATGGGCAACCAGATACGCACATGCGCCAGCCACGACATTTTTCTTGGTCGATAAGAACAATGCCATCATCTTCACGTTTGTAGATTGCACCAGATGGACAAGCCGCTACGCAAGTTGGGTTCAGGCAGTGCTCACATAGACGAGGCAAATACATCATGAATGTATTCTCGAACTCACCGTAAATCTCTTTTTCGATGCCTTCGAAGTTGTAATCTTTGCCACGTTTGGAGAACTCGCCACCAAGAATTTCTTCCCAGTTTGGACCCCAGTTGATCTTTTCCATGCGCTCACCGGAGATCAAAGAACGAGGACGAGCTGTTGGGAACGCCTCCACTTCTTTTGCGGTTTGCAGATGGCCATAGTCGAAATCAAACGGCTCATAATAGTCGTCAATTTCCGGCAGATCAGGGTTGGCGAAAATCTTCGCCAACACGCGCCACTTAGCACCCATTTTTGGTTGGATTTTACCATTTGAATTGCGGGTCCAGCCACCGTTCCATTTCTTTTGGTTTTCCCAATCTTTAGGATAACCAACACCCGGTTTTGTCTCAACGTTGTTGAACCAGGCGTATTCAACGCCTTCGCGGTTTGTCCAAACGTTCTTACAGGTGACAGAGCAGGTGTGACAGCCGATACATTTATCGAGGTTCAACACCATGCCTACTTGTG
>Ga0315336_1002107_pt1 | contig 32494 bp, 18 predicted proteins | sample ASW5metaG_FD_204512 | JGI IMG/M metagenome (GOLD analysis project Ga0315336, IMG submission 204512) | Ammonia-oxidizing marine archaeal communities from Monterey Bay, California, United States - ASW #5 | ecosystem: Environmental > Aquatic > Marine > Intertidal zone | place: USA: California...
GCAAGATAGCGTTGCGTGCCAGGCATCTGATTCTCTCCCCGCAGCGCGATTTTCTTGTGAAATCACTAAAACAGGCGTAACATCGCGCCAGTTTTCTCGCTTGAGTCAGTACGGCTTTTAGTTGCTCACTGATCCCCACATTGACTCAAGGGCTCAAACATGAAGATCTCATTTCCATCATGCAAACCAACCAGGCGAAACAAGGCTGCCAAGGGCCGGCACCACAGAGTGCTATGCATCGAAAGCCTGGAAAACCGTCGACTTTTCGCCACGCTGGGAGCGACCAACACGGCGGTCCTCGATTTCGACGGGGAATGGCTGAATGCAACACAGTTGACCGAAGCCTCAAGCTGGGACCTGAATGACTTCAACAATGTGTCGAACGGTTGGATTAGATTCCCGAGTTTTCACAGTGTCTTTACCAGCACGCGTCCGGCACTGGACGTGAACGGCGACGACGTGACCAACCGTGACGACGCGGATCTGGTGATCGACATGATTGTGGAGAAGGTCCGACAAGACTTTGCTCCTTACGATCTGAACATTGTGGTCGGCGATCAGGACAATCACCGCGACATGTTCAATGACAATATCCTCGGCGATGCCTTGGCGATCATTTCGGGTGGAACCGACAATACGAACTTTCGGCCAGGGCAACCGGCGGGAGGCTGGGCGTCCTACGACGACGGTAACCAAACGGACGGTTTGGGCCTGATTTTCGCTGGCAACCGCGCCGGTTTCATGAATGCCACCCAACTGGTTAACTCGGTTGCCACCACGATTTCGCACGAATTAGGCCATTCGTTCGGTCTGCGGCACAATAGCGACGATCCGACTGGAGAATTCGATCCCGTAACGCACAGCATTATGATGACTGGCGATATCGACGGGGACGGCGTTCGCGATAACGATAGAACACGCGATTTCAGCTTTCACGATCGCCTGTACAACACAGAACGAGGCGGTGACGCCAAGGCCCCTCAAAACGCACACGAGGTGCTTTCATTGCCCGACGTGTTGGGACCGTCCTCCCATGCGTGGATGGCTGTGCTCAAGCCCGGGACACTGACCATTTCGGGCAACAGCGGCAACAACACGATCACGGTCCGCCCCGTGGACGCCGATACCTGGAATGTGCTCCTTACCAGTTCGAATACAGAAGTGGACATCAACAGCCTGGATACCAATTCGCTGAATCCGTTTGATGATCCATTGAGTGTTATTTCTATTTTTGGTAACGACGGCAACGATACGATTCGGGTATTCAACAGCATCACTACGACCTTGGTGGCCCATGGCGGAAACGGTAACGACACCATTCGTGGTGGGGGTGGGAATGATATTCTCTTTGGTGGAATTGGCAATGACACTTTGCACGGCCGCGATGGCGTCGACCAGTTGTTTGGCGAAATCGGCAATGATGTCCTGCGGGGCGGTAGTGAAGCAGATTTTCTGTTTGGTGGTTCCGGCTACGATCGACTGTTCGGCCAGGCCGGAAACGATCATCTATCCGGCGGCTACGATGGCATAGTTGACTATCTCGTCGGCGGAAGCGGAGCGGATACATTCTTCCGGGAATTGTATTGGGACTGGGCGTCATTCCGCATGCGGAACCGCGATGTCCCCCGGGACTTTGACCCCGTCGGGGGCGATCACCTCATCTAGTTCTGGCAGGGGAGTCCACGTTAAGTCGGCGGTTGACTTGACAACCATAGGAGGCCCAAATGGCACACAACCCTACACTCTACCCATCCCAACGGAAATTGTGAGTTACCCTGAAGACCCATGGATCACCGACCACGGAACACAGAACCCCCTGTGGGGCTCGGATAATAGTTGGAGGCAGTACACATTTTGGGCTGCCTTGCTGTTTACGACAGGTTTGGTGGGCCTGCTTTGGGGCAGAGGTCGCCGTGATTGCTGAGTCGACCTCCGCATTTTTAGTGGCGGCCGGATAAAGGCCGTGGGCTCTAAACACCACAATTCTCAAAATACCCCTGAAAAGTTGATATTTTTTGCAGGTCGCAGCATACTTATAAGGGGTGAGCCTGCAAGTGATTGGCGTTCTATGGTCGACCTCCCTGGGAGGCTTGCCGCTTGAAAGGATTGCACACTCAGTTGGGTCACATGACAGGCGCATGAGATAGATCGTTCAACCCCAGAAGGGCAACCGAGATGCGCAGGCGGGGAAGGCAAACTCGAGTCACCAATTCTCGGCTTGATCGGTCCCTTGCCGTTTATCGTCGCGCGTTTCGCCGCGCACGTGCGCTGCGATTTTGGCGGGTCGGTGGCGTTTCCCTGGTAGCTGCCGGGATAATGGGGCTGGCGGTCGAACTGGTTTCTCCACCGACTGTCGCAATGGCCGAACCCCTCTCGGGCTCTGTCAACCTGGCCGACTTGGGCAGCACGGTCGCCGGGGCTACGTTCAGTGGCATTGCCGATTTTGACCATGCCGGCTACTCCGTCTCCACGGCCGGTGATGTCAACAGCGACGGACTGGCGGATCTGGTAATCGGGGCACCGGGGGTGGATCTGACCGGAAACCGTCGAGGCCAGAATTACCTGGTCTACGGCCAGCCAGGCGGCAGACCGCTTACAGGTTCGGTCGATCTGGCGGACGTGGGAGGTGCGGTGGCCGGGGCCACCTTCAACGGCGTGAACGACAATGACCAGGCGGGCTTTTCCGTTTCGGCGGCGGGCGATGTCAACGGCGACGGGATCGATGACCTGGTGGTCGGGGCAATCTATGGAAACAACCAGACAGGCCAGAGCTACCTGGTCTATGGTCGGCCCGGCGGCAGCCCACTTTCAGGCTCGCTCGATTTGGCCAACCTGGGTGGCTCGGTGCCAGGGGCCACTTTCCACGGAATTGAGAGCGGAGACAGGACTGGCCGGTCGGTCTCCGGTGCAGGTGATGTTAACGGCGATGGGCTGGCGGATCTTTTGATCGGGGCGTCGCGCGCCAGTGCGGGGGGCGACGATCGTGGTCGGAGTTATTTGGTCTATGGCCAACCGGCAAACGGCAACTCGCTTTCGGGCGGGCTGAATCTGATCAACGTAGGTGGCACCCTGCCCGGGGCCACCTTCAATGGGATCAACAATTGGGACGCATCGGGTTGGTCGGTCTCCGGCGCAGGAGACATCAACGGTGATAGCCTGGACGATTTCTTGATTGCAGCACCCTCTGCGGGACCTGGCAACACCGGACGAGGTCAAACCTACCTGGTCTACGGCCAGCCGGCCGGCAGCCCCCTCTCGGGTGCATTCACCCTGGCCGACGTGGGAGGCGCGGTTGCCGGAGCCACCTTCAACGGGATAGAGAATTATGACCGCTCTGGCTGGTCGGTCTCAGCCGCCGGTGATGTCAACGGTGATGGATTGGATGATCTGTTGATCGGGGGTATGTATGCAAACGACTACGGCCAGGCCTACCTGGTTTACGGCCAGGATAATGACAACCCGCTCTCTGGCGCGCTGGATCTGGACGATTTGGGAGGCGCGGTGGCGGGGGCCATTTTTAACGGCATTCACGACGATGACTACGCTGGCCAAACCGTCTCGGGCGCAGGCGATGTCAACGGCGACGGACTGGCCGATATCTTGATCGCAGCGACTAGTGCGAACCAGGTTTACCTGGTTTATGGCCAGCCGAATGCCAGCCTGCTTTCGGGCTCGTTGGAGCTGGCCGATGTGGGGGCTGTGGTGGCGGGGGCCACCTTCAATGGGGTTGAGAGCGGAGACCTGACCGGTGGTTCTATTTCCACGGCGGGTGATGTCAACGGCGACGGTCTGGACGATCTCTTGATCGCGACTCCCTATGCCGATGCGGCTGGCAGTAGCCGGGGCCAAACCTATCTCATTTACGGTCGGCGCGAGAGCCGCGTAACATGGATCGATCCGGGTAACGACGCTTGGGACGACAAGTTCAACTGGTTTGGTTTCCAAGGCCCTGTAGCCGGGGATGACGCATTCATCCAGCCGACCAACGGATTGACCGTGAGCGGGCCGACCTCGGCAACCCAAATGGACTCGCTTACCCTGGGTGCCCAACAATCCGGAACGGCGAACCTCGTGGTCGATCCGGCGGGTGCCTTGTTGATCGACCAGACATTAACCATAGAAGCCGACGGCAGACTCTCCGGCAGCGGTACGGTGACCGCGGTGAACAAAATCACCAACCAGGGCGAGATCGACCTGGGCAGCCAGGGACTGAACCTCGCCGGCGGTGCACTGATTAATACAGGTGTGGTCCGTGGTGGTGGCACGATTGACAACCGGCTGATCAACTACGCCGGCGGCGAAGTCCGCGTGGCTGTCGGAAGGCAGATGCACCTGACCGACACCCTCGAGCAAGGCAATGCAGGTCGCATTGACGTTGTTGGCAATGCCACGCAGGCAGCCGAAATCGAATTTGACGGCAGACTGACCAACGCCAAGTCGACCGGCAACATCACTGCCCGACATGCCATCATGCGATTCAATGGCGGGCTGACCAACGAGGGCAACGTTGGTATTTCCTTCGGCACGTCAGACGTTTACGGCGATGTTGACAATCAGTCTGGGGCCTCCATCACGGTCACAGGGTACAGTAATGTCACTTTTTGGGACGACCTTACCAACAATGGCACCGTGAAAGTGAGTAAGGGCTCGGCGGCGGTCTATTTTGGAAAAATCAGTGGAGAGGGTTTCTTTCCTGGCGATGGGACGCACCTGGTTGAAGGTGACCTGTCGCCCGGTAACAGTCCCGGAGAGCTCACTTTTGGCGGCGACGTGGTCCTGGGCCCCAGTTCTGCGACCTTGATCGAACTGGCCGGACCTGCCGAGGGTCAATACGACCAGCTGCTCATCGCGGGCAACCTCCAGGTGGGTGGCCAGCTGCAGGTTGATCTCCTTGATGGATTCGTGCCCGAAGCTGGTGACCTGTTCGACATTTTGGATTTTGCCACCCTGTCGGGGAATTTTGCGGCGATGAACCTGCCCGTGCTCGACGGCGGACTGGTGTGGGACACCTCGCAACTTTCAGTCGACGGCACCCTTTGTGCGGGTGCGTGCATCGTACCGGGCACTGGCGATTACAACGGCGATGGCGTGGTGGACGCCGCCGATTACACCATCTGGCGTGATACGCTCGGCTCGCAACTGGACCTGCGTGCCGATGGCACTGGTGATGGTATGGTCAACGAGGCCGACTACGTTTTCTGGAACGACCGGTTCGGGAACGTGGTCGGCACCAGCAGCGGAGCTGCGGTTCCCGAACCGACCTCGGTGGTTCTGGTCATCGCAGGACTGTTGGCTGTGGTAGTTGCTACGCCTGGACCACGTCGAACTCGCACGACAGCGTCGCAGCCGTTACCAGTTTGACGACTTGCCGAGACCCCGCCAAAAACCGGGCGGTGCCCAGGGCCAAAACCGTGTCGATGGGTGAACCGCATCGCTGACCGTGGGGCCACAAACTCCATTGCCGCCGAGTTCTGTCCCGCGGTCGTTTTGTCATGTCCGGGAAGCGGCGCTCCAAGGGAGGCCGTTTGCTCCGAAACACGGCATTCTCGAAACATTACCTGGAAGATTGAAATTGGATGTAAGCCACAGCATTCCTAAAAAAGACTATTTTTCTAGTTAAGCCGGTTGACATTCGGCATAAGTCACAGTAGGCTCAGAAAGGATGGTATTCTGTGGCCGATTCGAGCCCTCTGGGGCTCACTTCTTGAGAGTACGACACGCGGCGAATGAGATAGACCGGTAATCACATAAGGACGGCAAAGATGCGCATGCGGCGAAAGCACACTCCAGTCACAAATTCTCGGTTCGATCGTTCTCTTGCGGTTTATCGCCGCACATTTCGCCACGCACGTGCACTGCGGTTTTGGCGGGTGGGCGGAGTCTCCCTGGCGGCTGCCGGGATGCTGGGCCTGGCAGTCGGACTGGCTGCTCCAAGGGCACTGGCGGAACCGCTTACCGGCTCGCTGAAGCTGGCCGACTTGGGGAACACCGTGGCGGGGGCCACCATCAGCGGAGTTGCCGATAGTGACAACTCCGGCCTTTCCGTCTCCGGTGCGGGCGATGTCAACGGCGACGGGATAGACGATTTCCTGATCGGGTCATACGGTGCGGATGCGGGCGGCACCAACCGGGGCGAGACCTACCTGGTCTACGGCCGTGGGGGCACCAACCCGCTCTCCGGCTTGCTCGATCTGGGGAGCACGGTGGAGTCGCAGAGCTTCGACTCGGAAGCGGCCACATTGGCCGCTGGTTGGATTGGTGCGGGTAACGCAGCTCCTTCAGCCGGTTGGGGTCCATATGGCTACAGCGACAGCAACAACACGGCCGGAGCTAGCGGTTCGGGCGAGGCAGGCGGTATTTTCGAGCGAACACCTACCCGCAGTTACTACGCCGACACCTCTATTGGTACCATCAACGGTGCCGATGGGTTCAGTGGCTCCGGTGAGTTGTACGTCAGTGCTCCCTTTGCCGACAACGACACCTTTGTAGGGCACATGGAGGCATCGACCGCAACTGGGTACGAGAACAATCATGGCGGATTCATGCTGCGAGAATCGAATTCCAGCAACTTCCGGTTCATGGCTCGTGTCCGAGGCGATGGAGGTGGGCAGTACACTGGTGACCAGGTCGTAACGCCAAACGGCGCTTACAATTTCAATTACGCCTACGATGCCGGTACACAGCAGTTGACAGCGACGTTGACTCATCAGCTTACCGGTGCGGTCGTATCCACCAGTACAACTCCGGCGATGACAGACCAGACGTTCACGGCCAATGCATTTGGCATCGGCGGTGGATTCAATGGCGCTGGAGATGCTCGGATGACGGCTTTCGTGGATGCGGTGAGCTATACATCGAATGGAAATCTCGGCGCCACCTTCAAAGGGATTGCCGACGACGATCAGGCCGGCCGTTCCGTTTCCGGTGCGGGCGATGTCAACGGCGACGGGCTGGCCGATGTCTTGATTGGGGCATGGCACGGGAATGGGGCTGGCGACAACCGGGGCGAGACCTACCTGGTCTACGGTAAAGGGGGCGGCAGCCCGCTCCGGGGTGCCGTCAACCTGGCCGACGTGGGGGGTACGGTGGCCGGAGCCACCTTTAACGGCGCTGCCGACAGCGACCAGTCCGGCTACTCTGTTTCGGGCGCGGGCGATGTGAACGGCGACGGGCGGGCCGATCTCTTGATCGCGGGATTCGGTATGAGCCAGGGCTACCTGGTCTACGGCCAGCCGGACAACGGTGCACTTCCACTCTCCGGCTCGCTGCAGCTGCACAACGTGGGGGCCGAGGTGGCCGGGGTCATCTTCCACGGGATTACCGGTGAGCTCGCCGTCTCTGGCGCGGGCGACGTGAACGGCGACGGGATCGACGATATCTTGATCGGGTCAGGGCGCGTCAATAGCAACCGGGGCCAGAACTACCTGGTCTATGGCCAGCCGGACAGCAGTCCGCTCTCGAGCTCCATCAACCTGGCCGACGTGGGGGGCGCGGTAGCCGGAGCCACCTTCAACGGGAAAGTGGACAATGGCTTTGCCGGCTTGTCCGTCTCTGGCGCGGGGGATGTTAACGGCGACGGATTGGACGACCTTTTGATCGGAGCAAGTTATGCGAACGGCCATGGCGAGACCTACCTGATCTACGGCCAGCCCGACAGCAGCCCACTCTCCGGCTCGCTGGACCTGGCCGACGTGGGTGACACGTTGGAAGGGGCCACCTTCACCGGCGTGGTGAGCGGTGACCACGCCGGCAGCGGCGTTGCGGGCGCGGGCGATGTCAATAACGACGGGCAGGACGATATTGTAATCGGGGCATGGCACGCGCCGGGTGGCTGGCCCGTGGGCGAGAGCTACCTGATCTACGGCCAGCCCGACAGCAGCCCACTCTCCGGCTCGCTGGACCTGGCCGACGTGGGTGGCACGTTGGCCGGAGCCGCCTTCGAGGGGGTTGACGGCCTTGGCCGTTCCGGTCGCGCCGTCTCGGGCGCGGGCGATGTCAATGACGACGGGGTGGCCGATTTCTTGATCGGGGCGTTCACTGCGGATGGGGCTGGCACCGGTCGGGGCGAGAACTACCTGGTCTACGGCCAGGCTGAGAGCGTGGTGGTGGGCAACGGCGATTACAACGACAACGGCGTTGTCGACGCAGCCGATTACACCATCTGGCACGATACGCTTGGCTCGCTAGTGGACCTGCGTGCCGACGGTGATGGCGACCTGGATGTTGACCAGGACGACTACACCTTCTGGAAAGACCGGTTCGGCAATGTGGTCGGTACCGGTAGTGGGGCTGCGGTTCCCGAGCCGACAGCCGGCTTGCTGTTTACGACAGGCCTGGTGGGCCTGTTTTGGCGGAGAGAGCGCCGTGAGGGCTGATTAGATCCGGCTATCGGGTTTTCTCTTCAAAAGGTTCGACGGCGGCAGCGGTCGGCAATCTCGCTACGTACTGATAGCCGGGATCGACCGACTGTTTCTTCTTGATTGCAAGAATCTCTCGCCACGTCGTCACCAAACCTCTTGGACAGTCGGGCAGCAGCTGCTCGATTACCCGATGCAGCTTTTTCAGATTGTAGCAGGGCACCGCGGCGTACATGTGATGTTCGGTGTGGTAATTCATATGGAAGTAAACAAATTCCAAGAACGGATTCAGGATGATGGTTCGGCAGCAGAGTCGAAAATCGGGCACATTGTCCTGCAAGCCAGTGTGCTGGGGCACCACACACAAATACCACAGCCAGCGTCCGTAGAACGGCGCGAACGTGACCAGAACGAGTACCTGCCACAGGCCAAAACAGATCGAAACGGTGGCGATGGCGACATGCCCGATCAGGAGAACCCGTGCCCAGTTAAAAAGCCGACGCCGCTCCCGAACGTCCTCGCGCGGAAACAGGCGCATTTGCCACTGGCTTTCCAGAGGGAAGTTCTTGGTAATGTTCGAGGAACGGAGTTTCGGAGTGGTGCCTTCATCTTTGCCGAGGCTGAGTCGGACGATTCCCTTGACGGCACCGACAAAAGTCCACACATCCAAGAAGCCTGTTGCGAGAAATTTTTTGAGCGAAAAATCGTAGGGGAGTTCAACCTCGAGGTCATCCGGTGGATGCAGAGTGTACTTGTGGTGCCGGGAATGACTCGCCCAGTACATGATAGGACTGCCCCAATTGAGAAAACCATAGCCATAAAGAAAAATGGTGTTCAGCAGCTTTGTCTTGAACATCGAGTTGTGAACAAGTTCGTGATGGCCAGGGCTCAGAAACGACCAAAACGTGCCGTGGAGAAACACCAGGGGCAGGAACAAGAACATTCGATCGCTGGCCAACCAGGCAGCGGTTCCGGTCAGCGCCAGCAGCCCCAGAAATCCACCTGCCTGAAGCAAACCCTTCCAATCGCTCCGGTGGTGTAAATTCCTGAGTGTCTCGCGGTCGACGGGCACCTTTTGCCACGAGATGTTCGCGTGTTGGTCGTTGGTGGACATGCCTTCTACCTGCAAACCGATCTGACAATCATTGAATCAACGTCCATGATAGATGTTTTTTACTGCTGAAAGCGAGCCAATTTCCGGGGTGTGAGCAATTTTAGCTTGCCGTGCTGTTTGGAATTAGGGTCATTTTCTGCTGTGGCGTGCCGACTGCCCCTAGCTCAACGGCGATGTCGGCAGGTGAATGAGAGACCCTGAGAGACCCGCGGTTCCCGTGGCACCGTTGCATTCGCATCGGAAACCTGACCTGCCCCGTATGGCAGGTACCCGTGATGAAGTCAGGGTCGTGATGAAGTCAGGGTTGGGCTGAACCGCTGCCGGTTACCAGGGGCACGAAAGTACCCGGGAGCACCAGGTGAATCGACCATCGCTAGCGACGCCGGCGTAAAGCGGCGGCCACAAAACCGACCAGCGTCAACCCCAGCGATGTCGGCTCGGGTACCACGGTGGCTGAACCCATGCCGATTCCGAAGCTGTTGTTGTAGTTATCTTTCCAGAATTGGTAGTCCCATTTATCGATCACACCATCCGCCACACCATCGGGACCGGTCCCCAATGGGACATTGTCACCAAGCTTGTCGCGCCAGTTGGTGTAGTCTGCCGCATCGACGTTGCCGTCGCCGTTGTAGTTACCCCACTGGGAAGGTGGTAAGGACGTCACCGAAATCACCGCATCGGTGGTTTGAGGCCCTGCCGAATTGCAATCCACATCACATTCACGATTGTTGTTTGAACTCAGTGGCGACGAAAAATCACTACCGAATACCACGTCAAGATCGGCTGGTGAGTTGGGATTCGATCCTTGATTCAAAATCCCGTGTCGACCAATCTGAAAATAGAGGTTTGAGACCCCTGGTGCCAGGACGTTGTATTTGACAGTCGCCAGCAGCCAGGCGTCCCGGGCACTGGCATACAACGGATCGATTAAAGCAGTGGCCGGGCCGATTCCACGTCCCACTGCCGGTTCGGTTATCGTAAACGCCTGAAAGCTACTCAGCTTCTCGGCGGTGGTGTGGATGCAAGGGGACGTGATCAATGGTGAACAGTCCTCCGAGTCGTGAACAAATTGATATCGTTGCGCGGTTGAATTAATCAGTATGGGGTTATAAATCTCTACGAAGCCGGTGGCGAAGCTGATGACATCGGGACTATCTGAACGGACGTTGAGCGAAAAATTTGCGAGAGTTTCATTTTCAGCCGGCCGGGCCCAGATGTGAATCTCTCCCTCGGAAACCCCCGTCCCATGGGTAACGAGAGGCACTTCACCTAAAGAGGGAGCAGCCATAACCGAGTCCGTGGTTGACAGCCAGAATGAGGTTGCTGCGTTACCATTTGAGCTGGCTACGGCAAGCAACGTTACGAAGACAAGCCAGTTTTGTTTCATAGTTCTGGCTAATTGGGTTAATCCAACGTGGCGCACCAACGCACTTGCATTCATCCTAACCCAGCGGTTGACCAAGTCAATCAAATGGCTGGTTTTGGGTGAATTTGGCTCTAAAAACTGATAAAATATAGTGTCGGGCCACGGCGAGAACTTTCGATTTACGAGTTGGAGAAGTCGAATTGCCACCGGGCCAATCCAGGCAGTTTTTCGATTCGAAAATTCCAATTTTGAAGGCTAGCTGTTATATCTATCAGAGGTGGCGTTCGAAGAGCTGCCAGTTGAGACCCGAGTGTTCCGCTTTTGTCCATGGATCGGCCAGGAGACAGCCATGTTGCCCCAGCCGCGTTGCCAAAAACGAAACGCAGTAATTCGTGGCATGACCGCCGCGTGGCGATATCTCTTTGTTATGGGGCTTTTGGCAATCGTTTGGATCGCGCGGCTAGACGCAGCCATCGTCGGGACAAGTGACACAGTTCTCGTGCCAACGGACCTCCCATACCAGGTCATGGATTTAGAGAGCAACGCGATGTTGTTTGCGTTCCAGGAAAATGAAAGCGTAATGCTTACAGAATACGTGATGACGGACGCCATCGGTTACATCCCGGCAGTGCCTATCTCGTACGGAACATCAGTCGACAGCCATTTTATACACGGTCAATGGAAAAAATCATCAGTGACGATCAGCGGATCGATCACTTTTGATAGTGAAATACTAGGGGTCATTGTTTCAGACTACGGTTTGCAGGCCACCGACAACCTGTTGGGTATGCCGTACTTGATGTACCCGGCAATGTCGATGATGCGCGGGCTTGAACCTGACAATCTATATCAAAACGACTCATTAAAGATTTCACCCGATTTGCGGACGCTCGATATGCAGTTGTCTTTTGGCCACGACACGCCTTTGAATCCGGACCAGATCCGTGTGATCACGCTTGCGGGCGAGCCAGTTAGTGGTGTGACTTTTTCGATCGGCACTCAAGGACCGACTGCGGGAAGTTTTGGAGCTGGCCCGGCAGTATTCGATGCATTTTTTGGTCGGGAGATTGACGGGCACGATCTTCTCACGGTTGGCATGCCCGCGTTGCCGCTGTTTCCCGAGCCGAATCCACCTGTCGCAGGGGTTTCGAATCCTCCTGGCATGCTGGTTTCGGGGTCACCACCTGGTATACCTGGTCGACTTCCCACCCTCGGACTGACCGGTGTGGCTGTCGGAGGGGAACTCGATGAAGGTGAAATCGACGCGCTGTCGTATGGTCGCGATGAAGGGAATGGAATTTTTTTCTCGGTGGATGAGTTCACCAAAGGTGTCTCGGACCGACCTGGCGGTGTTGCGCCAAATGCAAACTCAGAAGGTGCAGTGGGTGCCGCCGAGGCGTCCGCCGATGTGTTTGCGTATCGGGGGCCCAGGGTTCCTACCCAGCAGCCCACGGTCTGGGCGTTTGGTAACAGTGCCTTTTTGGATGGCGATGGCAGTAGCATGGAGGGATTGGGTTTGATTGAACCGAATCCCCCTGATTCGGTGGTGCTTCAGGATTTCGGCGATCATCTGGATGCGATGGACATCGATACGCTTCCTGCCGACATGCTCGGTCCTTTCTATTTTTCGTTGGATGCGTCATTTGACGATCCCTTGGAACCGGCAGGTCCAAACATCGGAACCGCGGTAGCCAATGGCTTTGTCGGCGGAGATGTTCTGCTGCAATCGACCCCGGGGGCAATCACGGCGATTTATGCGTCGGCACAAAGTCTTGGCTTGGACATCGTAGGGGCCGACACCGACGATCTCGATGCGCTGGCGCTCTCGGATAACGGCGACATGATGTTTGACCCGGCGACTGACGAGATATTGTTTTCTGTGCGGCGTGGTTCGGCGATCATTGGCCAGCAGGACAGTCTGCTCGGGTTGCCGATCGAACCGGGTGACGTGTTGACCGCGCCAGCGTTCGGAAGTCCATGGGGGACCGCTCCTGGAATTGTCATACCTGCCGAGGCGCTCGGGCTGGAGACTTTGCGTCCCGGCGGGGTCGGGCCCACGGTCGCCACGTCGAGTTCGGTCGGGTCGACAGCGGGTGAATTATCGGGGTTGGATAACGGCCAGGCGTCCATTGATGGAGATATGGACTGTGACGGCATCCTCGTCGGTGACCTGGCCGACGACCGCGCCCTGTTCGTGGTCGGATTAATCGATGACTGGGAATACAGCCAGATTTGTCACGATCGGCAGCAAACGGTGCCTCAGCTGTTTGACCTGCCTGTCAAACGAGGTAATTTCGACGATGATTTCACGTCGTTCGACTTTCGTGACATCGAAGGATTCAAGCAGGCATTTATCTTGACGAGTCCAGGCCCTCTTCCCGGCGGATTTTCGTCGTCGCTTCCTGAACCCTCTGCCGTGCTGTTGATCGCGATCGCCGCTTGTTGCCTGGCAGGCCTGAGAGGTTGGAGCAACACGTGAGACGCCAAATCTCAAGTGCGATCGCGGGCATTTATTCTTGTTTACGTACGCAGTCAAGATGGCTCGATTGCCGTACCAGTCGCCCCGGTTTCACGCTGATCGAACTCTTGGTGGTGATCACGATCATCGGGATCTTGATCGCTTTACTCTTGCCGGCAGTCCAGGCAGCCCGCGAAGCATCTCGACGCACCAGTTGCAGGAACAACCTCAAGCAGCTGGGATTGGCGCTGCACCATTACCACGACACCTACAAATCGTTTCCCATGGGAACCAACATCGATCGGTCCAGGTCGTGTTATGGTCTCAGTTGGCACGTTTACCTGTTGCCGTTTATCGAGGAGCAAGACATTTATGCGCAGATTAATCCAGAGGCGGGACCTTGCGGTGAAGGTGGTGTGCCAAATTCCACAGGCGTGCCCATGTTCCGGTGCCCCAGTTCCCAAGTAGTGCAAGGCAAGACGAATTACGCCGGCACTGCCGGGGCTCGAAAATTAAAGGATCAGCATGATTCTTGCGGTGATTATGCAACCGACGGGGTGCTGTATTTACTCAGCCGCACACGCATCAAGCATGTGGCCGATGGTACGTCGCATACACTTTTGGTCGGCGAGCGAATCTACGGGGTGGATTACTGGATGTACGGGGCCTTTTGGATGTTCAACGCCGATGAGGTTACGTGCATGAAAGCTGTCAAGAATGTTGTTTACCCGCTTAACGCCGATAACCCGGTAGATCGGGAAAACGACTTTTTCTTCGGGAGCGAACATCCCGGGGGTGCCCAGTTCACTTATACCGATGGGCACGTTGGTTTCATCAACGAAACGATCAACTTTACGGTCTACCAGGATCTCAGCACCAGGTCTGGTGGTGAAGTCATGGGAGGGGCGGATTTGCACTAGGTTGCTGCGGGGATTCTTCGACGAGGATCGGTTCGGACCCTGCCAGCTTGCAGGCCAGGCGGTGAAGCAGCACCGGTTCCTTGGGCCAATTGGCATCCAGTTTCTCGGTTGCCCTGAACGCTTCCTCAATACTGTGAGTTCCCACATCGGTATCTCCGCCTGCACGTTGCCAGAAACCCAATTGGGCGTAAGCATCACGGAGATCAATTGAATAATCGACACGGCTTGGATGGTCGTCAACCAACATTTTTCGGATTTGCACACTCTGCTGGCCGGCGGCGACAGCGTCTTCCCTGTTTTCCGTCAGGTGCTTCAGCGTTCCAATGTGCAAATAACACTTGCCAATCGCTTCTTGATATCTCATGTCGGTTGGATGCTGTTCGGCCAGCTCCGAGAGAATGGTGCCGGCCTGCTCGAAAAGCTGAATGGCTTCCTGGGTTTTCCCCAATGCTTCGACTACCGCGGCCAGTCCCAAGTAGGTGTGTACACGTTGCTGGGCATCGGCTGGCTTATTCTGCATGTTGGCAAGGATCGACCGGTAATGGGCTTGAGCCAATTGAAGAAGGTGTGTCCGTGGTGACCGGGATTTGTTGAATTGTGGTGCAAAATGGTCCCAATCGAGTTTGGCTTCCTGCAATTCTTCCTGGAGTTCATTTCTTTGGGTCACCAGCCGATCAATCAAATCTCCTCTTTCGATTCCCATCGCTTCGATTCGGTTTCGCTGCCATCTTTCCCAAATCGCCACGGGGGGGCTGACCACGGCGATCAAGGTGACCAGCCCCACTACGGTCGCCGCCATGGGTTTTCTCTTGCACCACCGCACGCCACGGGCTATTCGGCCAAGCGGCCGTGCCTGGATTGGTTCGCCACGAAGGTAGCGGCGCAATTCATGGGCCAAACTCTGTGCCGATTGATACCGCCGGTTCGGATCCTTCTCTAAACACTTCAGACAGATCGTTTCCAGGTCGCGCGGAATTTGCGCATCGAGTTTCCGGGGACTGGGGGGATCGTCCAGGAGGACCTGGGAAATGAGCGTCACGCGGTTGGTACCACGGAAGGGTCGTTCGCCGGTCAGCAGTTCAAACAGGATGACCCCCAGCGAGTAGACGTCGCTGCGACGGTCGGACCAGTGCCCTTCGCCACGGGCTTGTTCTGGTGACATGTAGGCGGGGGTTCCCAGGATCTGCCCATCGACGGTCATGGTGATCTCGCCCGCTTCGCGTTTGGCCAGCCCAAAGTCCATGACGTGGGGTTCGCCTGCGTCGTCCAGCATCACGTTGGAGGGTTTGAGGTCCCGATGAACGACACCGGCGGTGTGGGCGTGATGAAGCGCGTCGGCCATCGTGGCGCAGAGTTCTACCGATTCGCGGAATGTCGGCTGTTGGTCTTCCAACCACTCGGACAATGTCATGCCACGGACCAGGTCGCTGACAATGTACACGGTTCCATTGTCTTGACCCACTTCGTACACACTGACGATGTTCGGATGGGACAACTGGGCGGTTGCCCGGGCCTCGCGCAAGAACTGTTCTGCCTGAAGGGTGTCCAACTGGCCCTTGCGGGGAATTTTGACCGCTACCAGCCGATCCAAAGTGGTGTCGCGCGCCTCCCAAACGGTGCCGAAACTACCGGCTCCAAGTTGCGAGATCAGGTCAAAATGTGCCATCCTGGACAACCCACGTTCTGCCCCGGCACCGTGCGGGCTGTCTACGAGGCTGAACTGACTTCCGCAGAGGTTACAAGTAATGTCGGACCAGACCGTGTCCACAACAAGTTCGATCGCCTCGCGGCAATTCGGACAGCGGACCCGCAGGCCATGGCTTTCAAAACGTTGATCCGCAACCGGCATTGGGGTCGTAGCTGCAAAGCGCTGATTATTGGGGGCCTCACCGGCATCGGCTGCTACTGGCCCCCGCTTTGTCAAAGACTTGTTACCCGGAGCGGCTCCACGGTTCCTGAAGACGTCTTCGACGATGGCCTGGTGTTGAGGGAAACGGCGGCGATATTCTTTGACCGTTGGAGATTCGTTGCGTCGCTGGCGATAATCCAACTCCAACTCGATCAACTCGGGTAACAGCATCCGGCGGGTCGTGTCACCGACATCTTTCAGGTAATCTTCGATGGCCGGTGTTTCACCGTCCTTCCAGCACCGTTCAAACGCGTCGCAAACGTGGTCGACTTGATCTTCGTCGGATGACGAGATCGGCGCACTTTCACCCGAAGAAGACCTGCTATCCATGGTTCAAAAGTTTTCCGACCAACGATTGCGAATCCGCTTTAGTTTTCGTTCCACGGTACGCTCGACCACGTCTAATTTCTCGGCAATTTCAGAGTTCGTGTAGCCTTCAAGCTTGAGACGTGCGACGGTTTGCAATTCATCATCCAGTTGCGACATCATTAAACCGCACTGTTCATCCAGTTCGCAAATGAGGGATGGCGTTGGTTGGTGCCCTACGAACTCGAGAATTCGGTTGGAGTCGTTTTCGTGGCCGGGCATGATGCGCACCGAGTCGCCACGAACTTGTCCGCGACCACGTTTCTGGGCTAGCGTGTGAGCGCGTTGGTCGAGTGCTTTGTGGACCGTAATTTTAACCAAAAGAGGCCAAAGGTTCGTGCGATCGTCGAGTTGGGGAAAATGTCCCGCCTTCACGCCTTCAAAGAAACTGGCCAAAGCCTGCATGGCCACATCTTCTTCATCTTGAGCGCGACGTGATATGTTGCGCAGCCGGGACCGTGCCAGGCCAGTCAACCGTTGAAAATAGCGGTTGAACAACTCTTGCTGGGCTGCCCCTTCGTCGCCATCCTTCAGCTCGCAAATCCAGTGAGTGACAGAACCTTCGGTTTCCACAATTGAATGCTCCAGCGGAACAAAAGTCGAGACAGGAAGTAGCGGTCCAGGGACCAGCGCACAGGTGCTTCGAAAAGCTGGTCCCACACGTTATTCTACGCCACCGGGCTGGTTCGTGCATCCTGAGGATTGGGCCAAATAGGACCTGCTTATGCGCCTCGTCTTCGGGCTTTCAAACAAGCAAGGGGCTGGTGCCCGTGACGGTAAAAAAACAGTGTCATCTCAAGCGTTGGAAAGCAATTTGGCCACCTGCGACGGCTGGATAAGAACCCGAACAGCTTGCGCAATTTGCGAGCATCGTGTCGCAAAGCGGCAAAGTTGCCACGATCCTGGTATTGGCTCTGAAGCCTCGATTCAGCTGGGATCACGCCGCCAAGAGGTTGATTCTCATGCTGATGCTTCGCTGAACCATTCCACGGGTATCACCCTTAATCGCGCTCCCATTCCGTTGCAAATGCCACCCCCGAGATCGTAGGTAATCGCGGCCTGGTCCCCGGCAAAGGCAATCGTCGGATAACATATTCGGAGAGCGCCTGGAGCCCGGTGGTATCTCTCGGCGGGCTCCGGCTGGAGGCCACCGTAGATCTCGTAGGCCTGGCAGGCGATCGCATCGGAGGCGGGCGGAGGAGTGACGATGTTCACATCATCGAGGGCCTCCAGGTTCTTGAAGTTCTCCCAGGTTTCTCCTTCATCGGTGGAGATTGCGCTTGAGAGGCGGATCCTGCATCGGTTAGTGACGATCTCCTGACGGGATGCCTGGTTCCACACCATCAGCAGGTTGCCTGTGGATGGTATGCGCCGGATGAAGGCGGGCGCGTTGGCGGCGGCAATGTGTACCGGTTCCGGCCGGGTCCAGGAAAGCCCCTCGTCAGAAGAGTAGGACTTGTACATCCTTCCCATTCCCGAACGAAGATGCATGAGTAGCCTGCCATCCCGCAGTTCCACTGCGATTGGCTCCTCCAGATCCCAGGCAGCACGATTCACGCTTGTAAAAAGCTCACTCAGGCTGCGCTTCCAGGTCTTACCTTCGTCGTCGGAGATGCACGTGTAGCTGTAGGAGAACGTCGGGGAGGGGATGCCATCCTCCGCATTCCAGTTTTCCGCCTCGCCGCCCGTTTGTGGGCTGATCCACCGGAAAACAGGCGCCAGCAGTCGCCCGCCGGACAGCACCATGGCATGTCCGGTGCAGCAGCATGAGTGTACCGTGTCAACAAGCACCGGGTCGGACCAGGTGTGTCCACGGTCATCGCTGACCCGAAAAAACACCATGCTACCCTCCTCGCGTCCCGGGTGCCCGTATTCCTTGGCGATATCGGTATAGACCATCCCCAGGCCGCCGGACTTCAAATGCAGCACACTGATGTGAAACCCGACTACGTCGTTGCCGTCGGCGTCCTTTGCCCGCCACTGTTCCTGCCACGTGCGGCCGGCATCGTTGGACGCTTTGAAATGTATGGACCGGTCGGTGTAGAGTTCGCTGTAGACAAACCACAGCTCGCCGTCTTGATCCCCTTCCAGGATGAGCGGCTCCACGTGTCCGGGAGTTGCCGGCTCAAGGACATCGAGTTTAAAAAAACGTTCAACATCCAACGACGCTCCCGGGCTACGCCCGCTCGTCTGATCACTCCACTCGGTATCGCGCATTTAATGGTTTCTCCTTGTTAGGACATTCATATAGCACCAGGGCGTTCACATAGCAATGTCGGCCCATCAAAAACCAGGCCTGGCTCCAAGAGAGTCAGTCCAGGTATGAATGCACGAGAGGCCGTTGACTCCCTGAACCGTACCCCAATAGTTCACCGAAAAAGTTGATATTTTCTGGTGGCTGCAGCATACTTAACTAAGAGGGGGGTTGCCAAGTGGGTGGCGTTCTATGGTCCACGCCCCTCTGAGGTTCACTCTTTGAAAGTACAACGCGCGAGCGAATGAGATAGATCGTTCACAACAGAAGGACGGCCAGGATGCGCACATCGCGAAAGCAAACTCGAGGGACTCATTCTCGTTCCCGGCTCGATCGGTCCCTTGCCGTTTATCGTCGCGCGTTTCGCCGCGCCCGTGCATTGCGGTTCTGGCGAGTGGGGGGAGTCTCTTTACTGGCTGCCGGGGCGTTGGGCCTTGGCATTCAGTTAACGGTCCCACCGACATCTGCTATCGCGGTCCAGCTGTCCGGCACGATCTCGCTATCGGACGTGGGCACCGCAGTGGCCGGGGCCACGTTCAACGGCATTGGCGACAATGACCATGCTGGCCGCTCTGTCTCCGCTGCGGGTGATGTCAACGGCGACGGGCTGGACGACCTGGTGATCGGCGCATACTGGGGCGCACCGGGTGATTCCGGTGAGAGCTACCTGGTCTATGGCCAACCAAGCGTCAGCCCGCTCTCGGGGTCGTTGGACCTGGCCGATGTGGGAGGCGACGTGGCGGGAGCCACCTTCCGCGGGATATCCGAAAATGACAAATCGGGCCGTTCTGTCTCGAGTGCGGGCGATGTCAACGGCGATGGGCTGGACGATCTTGTGATTGGGTCCTACCGAACGAATGCAGGTGACCGCTGGGGCGAGACCTACCTGGTCTACGGCCAACCAAGCGTCAGTCCGCTTTCGGGTGTCCTGCACCTGGCCAACGTAGGGGCTGCGGTGGCTGGGGCCACCTTCAGTGGCATCTTGGACGATGACAATTCTCGCCACGCCGTCTCGGGCGCGGGGGATGTCAACGGCGACGGGCTGGCCGATTTCATAAGCGGCGCACCCTTTGTCGATGCCGGGGGCAATGACCGGGGCCAGAGCTACCTGGTTTACGGCCAGCCCACGGGCAGTCCGCTCTCGAGTTGGCAGACCATGGGCGATGTAGGTGGCACATTGGCGGGAGCCACCTTCGAGGGTGTTGCCAACGGTGACCAATCGGGTTTCTCCGTCTCGGGCGCGGGGGATGTCAACGGCGACGGATTGGCCGACTTCTTGATTGGGGCCAACGCGGCAAATGCGGGTGGCCTCAACCGAGGCAAGACTTACCTCGTCTACGGCCAGGCGACGGGCAGCCCGCTCTCGGGGTCGCTGGACCTGGGCGACGTAGGAAACACGGTAGCGGGAGCCACCTTCGGTGGCCTCGAGGACAATCACCTCTCTGGAACGTCCGTCTCGGCCGCCGGCGATGTAAACGGGGACGGGCTGGATGATCTCTTGATCGGAGCACTGCGTGCGGCTGCCGGCGGATACACCCGGGGGCAGAGCTACCTGGTCTACGGCCAGCCGACCGGCAGCCAACTTTCGGGTGCGCTGAGTCTGGCCAAGGTAGGGGGTACCCTGGCGGGGGCTATCTTTAACGGCGTTGATGATACCGACTACTCTGGCAAATCTGTCGCAGCCGCGGGTGATGTTAACGGGGACGGGTGGGATGATCTTTTGATCGGAGCACACAGTGCCGCTGGAGGTGGTACCAACCGGGGCGAGACCTACCTGGTTTATGGTCAATCGAACATCAACCCGCTCTCAGGCTCGCTGGATCTGGCCGACGTGGGTGGTACCCTGGCGGGAACCATTTTTAGTGGCAGTGAGAACTATGACCGTTCCGGCATATCTGTCTCTGCAGCGGGCGATGTCAACGGCGATGGGCTGGACGATCTTCTGATTGGGGCAGACCGGGCCGACGTGGGTAGCGTCAACCGCGGCCAGACCTACCTGGTCTACGGCCAGCGCGGGAACCATTGCCGTTGGATTGGTCCGGGCAGCGGGAATTGGGACAACAGCTTCAATTGGTCAACGCCCAGTGTACCGGTGCCGCAGGACCACGTGTTTATCGATCCGGTGAACGGGTTGACCGTCAGCGGTCCGACCTCGGCAACCCAGATGAAGTCACTCACCTTGGCGGTCCACCAGGCGGGAACGGCAAATCTCCTGGTTGATCCTGCAGGTGACTTGCTGATCGATCAGGCATTGACGATAGCCGCCGGTGGCAGACTCTCTGGCAGCGGTACGGTGACCGCGGTGGGTGGCATTACCAATCAAGGTGAAATCGACCTGGGTAGCCAAGGGCTCTATGTGGCCGGTGGCGCGCTGACCAATACGGGCCTGGTGCGTGGCAGTGGTACGATCGATAACGCTCTGGTCAACTCCACGGGCGGTGAAATTCGCGTAGCGGCTGGCCAGCGGATGCACCTGACCAACAGCGGCGACCAGTTCAGCGAGGGGCGCATTGACGTTGTGGGTAATGCCACGCAGGCAGCCGAAATCGAATTTGACGGCGAACTGACCAACAACAAGATCACGGGAAATATCGCTGCCAGCCATGCCACCTTGAGATTCAATGGTGGCCTGACCAACCACGGGGACGTCAGAGTTTCGTTTGGTACTTCAAACGTGTTTGGCGATATCGATAACAGCGAGGGCACGATTATTGTTTCTGGAACGAGTAACGTTACGTTCTATGACAACCTCGTCAACAATGGTGTCGTGACAGTGAGTGATGGATCAACGGCCGTTTACTTCGGATCGGTCACCGGCGGTGATAATTTTACCGGCTCGGGTACGAATTTCTTCGAAGGTAGCCTGTCGCCTGGCAACAGTCCGGCGGGGATCAGTTTTGGCGGCGACGTGGTCCTGGGTACCGGTTCTGTGACCTTGATCGAACTGGCCGGACCTGTCGAGGGTCAATACGACCAGCTGCTCGTCGCGGGCAACCTCGAGGTGGGTGGTCAGCTGAATGTTGATCTCCTTGATGGATTCGCGCCCGAGGCCGGCGACCTGTTCGACATTTTGGACTTCGCCACCCTGTCGGGTAGTTTTGCGGCGATGAACCTGCCGGTGCTCGACGGCGGACTGGCGTGGGACACGTCGCAACTTTCAGTCGACGGCACCCTTTGTGCAGGTGCGTGCATTGTGCCGGGCACTGGCGACTACAACGGCAACGGCGTGGTGGACGCCGCCGATTACACCCTCTGGCGTGACACGCTCGGCTCGCAACTGGACCTGCGCGCCGATGGCAATGGCGACGGCACAGTCGACGAGGCCGACTACGTTTTCTGGAACGATCGGTTTGGCAACGTGATCGGCACTGGCAGCCGGGCCGCGGTTCCCGAACCGACAGCTGCCTTGCTGTTCACGACCAGCCTGGTGGGCCTGTTTTGGCAGAGAGCGCGGCGTGACGGCTGAGTAGACCCGCGCATCTTTAGCGGCGGTCGGGTCAAGGCCGCTAGAGCAGGTGCGCAATTGTTGTCGATGCACACTTCTGAAGGTCGAACCGTAGCGTGGCCGCAAGGGCAGGGTGCAACAGGGCGTTGCCATTTCTGACGGTGTCTGGGGGCCGGGACATTCGACCTTGCCGGACGGTCATTGATCGAATGCCAGGGGTCGGGCTAACATTTCCAGTAGCCGAGGCCGCACGGCACGCGATCAGAGCTAGCCGATTGCAAGCAGCCGATTAATTTTGTGGTAACAGCAGACCTGTGTCCTTAGTGCTATTTCCCATGAGGAGATAAGGTGCAACAAATCGCGATACTCGACTGGACCATTTGTATTGGTTACCTGGCAGTGGTGATCAGTCTGGGTGTCTACTTTTCGAACAAGCAGAAAAACAACGACTCTTATTTCCTCGGCGACCGGAATATGCATTGGATCCCGGTCGGGTTGTCGCTGTTTGCCACGACGTTCAGTTCCAATTCATTCGTGGGTCTGCCCGCCGAAGGCGCTTACGGAGACTACCACCAGCTTCTGGCCATTCTGTTCATTCCATTTGTGGTGATTCCGGTTACGTGCATCTGGTTCATCCCGTTTTACAAAGGCCTGGGTTTCACCAGTTTGTATGAATACCTCGAACACCGGTTCAGTCGCCGTGTCCGCCTGCTGGCGAGCTTGATTTTCATGGTCTATTCGGCGGGTTGGATGGGCACGATGCTGCTGGCGGTTGCCAAGATTCTGGACGTGGTCTTGAAGACCGAATCGACGGGGCAAACGCTTGCAGTGATTGTCATCGTGGGACTGTTGGCAACCCTGTACACGGCCATGGGAGGAGTGAAGGCCGTGATCTGGACCGACGCGATTCAGGCGTTTGCCCTGGCTGGAGGTATGTGTTTCCTGTTGTGGCTGCTGTTGTCGAACATCGACGGGGGGTGGACGGCCTTTCGGACGCTCGGATCGGATGGTGGGAAATTCGAGATGTTCCGCACCGAGGGCGGTTTGGCCGAACACAACCTGTTTTCGGCCTGTGCCTACGGTTTCTTTGTCTATATGGGGGGCCAGCTCGCCGCTTACGGATCCTTTCAGCGGTATGTGACTGTTGATTCCGTGAACGATGCCCGCAAGGCACTGGTCGTTAAGGGTGGGTTCACGATTGTGTCGTGCACGTTGTTTTTTCTGGTGGGATCGGCATTGTATGTGTATTACCAGCAATCGCACGTCGACTTGTTCGCAGAGTACTCGGCTGGAAAAAACAAGGATCTGTTGTTGCCGCATTTCGTGGTCAACTTCACTGGTGGATACGGTATGACAGGATTATTGATGGCCGGATTGTTTGCCGCAGCGATGAGCAGTTTGGACAGCGGTATCAACAGCATGGCGGCCTCTCTGGTGAACGACTGGCTGAACGGTCGCGAAGTCGGGTTGGCCGTCAACCGTTGGCTGACCATTGCCTTCGGTATGGGCGTTATCCTGATCGCCTGCCTGCTGTCCAGGATTGATTCCCCCGTATTTACCATCCTGCTCTCGATCGCCGGCGCCACTCTTGGAATGCTGCTCGCGGTCTTGATGATGGGCATGCTTGTTCCACGCGCGAACACGGTGGGAGTGATTTTTGGCATGGCGGCGGGACTGGTTGTCGTTTGCCTGATTCGACTGGTGCTTCCCATGCTGGACCCGCCGACACTCCAGTGGTTGGGGCCATTGGCGGGGTTAAAGGACAACACGTGGTGGGACGGCATGTTCACCACCATATCGGTGGTAGCCGTCGGCTTGCCAGTGAGCTGGTTGACGGCTCCGCCGCCGGAGGAAGCCTTGCACGGCCTGCTGCTGGTCCCGCGACGCCCGGGCGGGGCAAACGATTGAACGGCGGGCCGACCTGCTGTTCGCGGCGGGCCTGGTGGGCCTGTTTTGGCGCAGAGAGCGGCGCGATTGCTGAGTTGACTTGCACATCGTTAGCGGCGCTCGGGCCGTTCTCGCTGGAACAGGCGCGTGATTGTTATCGACGCAAACTTCTGAAGGTCGAAACAGGAGTTGGCAACTCCCCAGCCTTTAAGAATCAGCTTCGAAGAACACGCTCCATTTTGTGTCCCTGAACTCTCCTCTCAATTCCTGGAAATTGACAATACTATCCTCCAAGCTCAGGGTATTTTGCTTTCTCACGTCGGAAACCAGCCCACCTTGAGTTTCTACCTTCAGGAATTCCTGAACTTCCCTTAGCTGCTTTTCCTTGTCCTGCACCATCTCCTCGTAAACGATTTCCTTTATCGGATGGCCCGCGAACAGCGCATCAAATTTTTCCTCGTTTCGCTCAACCGTTTTGAAATGCCGCAGGCACTCTTCGGGATCCAGGAAAACCGCCTCTTTGCTTTTCACCAGCCTCCACTCCGCTGACCTCAACGCCCGGACTTTTGACAATAAAACACTTAGTTTGTTTTTCCTTTTTATGTGTATAACCTTAAGGCTTTTATCCTGTGTTAAGTAAGCTGCAGACCTCTCCAAGTTTTGCTCGATGCTCGCAATGCCGTGGCTTTTATTCACCCTGCGATAAAATCGTGTCCTTTTCTTTTTGATCTTTGCCGATACGTCCCACAGGTCACTGGGGTCTTCCAGGCAAAAGTTCTCTTTACCTAATTCGCCATACAACACTTTGAAGCCGACTGCTTGAATGTCATCCGAGTAATTCGAGTGAAATATTTTTTCTTCCAGGTACGCAACCGAATCTTTCAAAACGCACGCCAGCGCACTTTCGTTCAGCTCTTGCAGGTTAAACATCTCTCCATAGGACTCGATCTTGTTGTGAGAGCTAAGGAGTTCCACCATCAAGGTTGTGCCACTCCGCGGATTCCCGATGATAATAAACTTCTCGTATTCCACACCAAATTCCTCATGCGGACAGCCGTTAGCGATTCTGCTGTGTCCCCGCGCATTTCTGGCGACCCATAGTATGGGTCCTGAGTCCGATGGCTATTCTGACGTTGCCCCGCTGTTAGTACCAGTCTGTGTGAGAGAATCGAGGTGCAGGTGGCTACTGGCTTGCTGGCCAGGTGTATTTTCTTCCAGTCCCCTTTTTCACGACGACACGCTGTCCCAACAATCCTGCCTCGTCGGCCGCCGCGATGATCAAGGCAAAGGAAACAGGAAGTGACGGGATGCTTTTTACGACGAATTTCGGGGTTCAGGGAACCGGAAGCCGCTCCTGCCAGCGGATTGCAGCGTTCAAATAGTAAGATGTATAGTAAAACACCTCATACTATTCTCATTCCCAAAGAAAAAGTTGCGAGAGACTGTTTGACTCACAAGACGCTGAAATATGTTAAAAAGCTGTCCAGATCTACAAAGACGATCAGACAGCTGCTACTTCACCAACGTTCCATGAACCCCTGCTAAATATTTCTACAGACAATGAGAGCTTTGGACAGGAACACGCTTCGGGGGCTCTGGTCGGCGGTGGCGACTCCGTGGACAGACCAGGGAAGCATTGACACGGGTATACTTCGACGCAATTGCCAGAAAATAGCGGCGGCGGGGGTGGACGGCATCTATACAACCGATAGCGACGGTGAGTTTTATGCTATCGAGCGGGATGAATTTCAGCAGCTGGCTGGGATTTTTAGTGAGGCCATGGAGTCGACAGGAGTCGATGCCGCAATGGGAGTAACCTGGAGTTCCACCCAGGGAATTATTGATCGGATCAAAATAGCGTGTGAAGTCGGTATCCCTAATTTCCATGTGGCCTTCCCCTTTTTTATGCCCCTGGCAAAACCTGACATCGACCGATTTTGGGAAGACCTGGCCGAAGCGGTACCGGAAGCACGCTGGGTGCACTATGCTCACCCGCGTTGCGGTCCTCCGCTAACTGGCGCGGATTATGATCATCTTGCAAAATTATTTCCCGACCAGTTTATCGGCTCCAAGTTAGCGACATCGGTCATTGGTGAACTTACGGAGATCATGAATAACTCCGGTTATCTTGCCCATTTCACCACGGATCCCAGCATGGCAGTGGCAATGATGCTCGGGGCGAAGGGATGTTATAGCTACTGGGTCAACACATTACCGCAATGGCACATACAGTATATGAATGCCTGCAAGGACGGTAACTGGGATATGGCAACTGGGTATCACAAGAAGTTGCTCGATTGGGAATCCAAGCATCTCAGGTCAATCATTGAAGTCGGGTATCGTCATGGAATCGTGGGAAAAGCCCGGGCGACCATCACAGGATGGCTCGAAGACTCAGGCTGTACACGTGCCCCCTATTATCCGGTATCTGAACAATTGCAAGTGGAGTTAAAGCGCGCATTTGAAGAATACTGGGCTCCCGAAATTGCCGAGGAGAACTTTTAAGTTCAATGTTGTCAAAGCGTTGATACGCTTGAATCAGGGGGGCGAACGCTGGCATGTGAACCACAAACAGGGCTGGCTTAGTAGCTAACCCGACCCTGACTTAAACAGGGGTACCGACCGTGAGGCAAGTCAGTAGAGATTATGGTTCCCCTCGTTTCTCTCGGCGGGGATGGCACCAATTATGCGGGCGTGACGGTCAGGAGTTCGTCGCTCACCGCCTCGATCTGTGTGGTTTCAACCTGACTGAGGCCGTCGGCATATCCAACCACCAGAGACAGGTCGCATAGACGATTGATCTGTTGTGGAATACCGTGAGCCAGGTAGTGGAGTGCCTCGACTGCTTCGGGTGTGAAGATATCGCGCGTGGCGCCGGCTGCCGTCAGGCGATGTTGGACATAGCTGGCTGTTTCGTCGACGGTGAGCGGGCGGAGCAAGGTTTTGACGGCCACGCGCTCGTCCAGGCTGGGTATCCGGCGGAGTGTCGAGAGGAGCCCTTGCTGGCCAACCAGGATGAGTGTTAGCGCGGGTCGACCTTCCCATTGAAAATTGACAAGCAGCCGAAGTGTTTCCAACACACCGCAGTCTTCCAGCAAGTGGGCCTCGTCAATGACGATCGTCGCATGCCGGTTTTGCCGGCTGTTTTCGGTTACAAAGCGTTCCAGCCGGCCAACACTCTCGTCAATGGTGAAGCGGGGTGGTTCCGGGGAAGGGGTGCCGAGTTGATTTGCCAGATAGGCCAGCAGTTCCCGGGCGGGCATCTGCGGGAATACAAGGTGAGCAAATGGCCGGAACGGGTCAGCCAACTCTCGTTTGAGCAGACTGACAAGCAAGGTTTTGCCGGTACCCGCTGGCCCGGCAAGCACGATCGTACCACGGCGGCTTTCAATCCCGTAACGGATCTTCAGCAGTGCCCCTTGATGGGCTTCGCAAGGGTAAAAGGCCTTGCGTTCTGCGGTTGGTTCAAAAGGTTTGGTTTCAAGCTGCCAGTAGTCGAGGTACATGGTTCTGCAACGAGTGGTTGATGGTGGGTGAAGCTGTCGCTCACACAAGGTTTTCGATGACGCCCAGGACAGGACAGCGAATCTTTTCCAGTGTGCGGGTCACGCTGCTGCGTTCGTGATCGCTGTGTGAGTTAGCGTTTGCTACCAATATGGAGGCGTCGATCCGCATCGTTTCGACAAGCTGCAGCATGCCAGCGTCTTGTTTTTCGGAAAGCATTGTGCCCAGATCGATCAACACGATTTCATATTCGTAACGCAAGGCTCCGGCGGTGACCGAAGCTTGCAGACCGATCTGCTCGGCAGCAGGACGCTGCCAGCGGTTTGCCGAGGGGAGTAGCGTCAAGCCATCTTCGGCAGAACGGACCAGAGCCTCGGCCAAGGGAGCGCCGCGATCGAGCACATCTTGCCAGGTCGTCGTCGGATAGATACCCAAGGTTGTGGCCAGGTGTGGATTTTGAAAATTGGCGTCGACGACCACAACCGACTTGCCCTGCGCGGTCAGTTGACGGGCAAGACACAGAAGTACCGTGGTGCAGCCGACCTGAGGCTCGCTACCCACGATTGTCACTACAGATCGTCCTTCACTGGCAGCGCGGGAAATGGTGTCGACAGCAGCTGTCAACTGATCGGCATGATCGCTTAGTAACTGTTCGCAAATCTTTGGAAGGTGGAACGTCGCAACCGATGTGCCGGGATTAGATTCCGCCGTTTCCTGGGGTGCCATGACTGAAGCAAGCGTTGGCCTGGACGTTGCCGTGTTGGGGGCAGAGGTTCCTCGGTTCGATGTTGGTCGTTCCTTGCCCGGGTCGGCCTCCGGCCCACAGATGGAAATGTGGGGTGCCGGAAGCAGTTTCGCTGCGCCGGAGTCTACCTGTTCGACACGCAGGATTTCCCCACCTCTTCGGTAAATCTGGGGGGAAATCGATGAATCTTCCAGCCTGTTGGCTTCCCCTGGCCCTGGCTGCTCAGAGGAAATCACACCGAGATTTGCCATCACGAACTGGACCGAAGCAGAAAGGGCGTCGGCCACGAGCAGGTTGCCAGAGGTCGCCTGGGACGGGCGATTGGCGGGAGCATAGGCACGAATAAAAGCTTGGTCGGTTGTGGTCATCGTGTCGTCGTAGTGGGTTCGATGGAACCAGTGAGTTCGGCAACTGCTGCGGGTGGATCCACCCGATAATCCGCGCTATCAATTGGAAAAATCGTGAGGGCTGGTTCTCCCGTTGATGGATACAGCCGTTGGCGAGGAGGCTCTGCTTGTTTGGTTGGATTGCGTTTTTCTCGGGCGGTGATAAAGGGTAATCTGTCAGGACGAGCCGGCAGTTCGTCGCGAACCGAGTCGTACCGGTCTGGCGCATTTTTCAGCTGCTTGGAAGAGTCAGTCAACGGTGGTGACATTGAACGAGGGTTGGTAGTTGGTTGATAGGAACCACTCGGACCTTGGGCGGTGATCTCTCGTTTGCCACCCGGTGTATCTTTTTTGGCCACTGCGTTGGTTTTGGCTACTGGTTCGGTTTTGGCCACTGGTTCGGTTTTGGCCACTGGTTCGGTTTTGGCCACTGGTTCGGCCTCACCCGGTGTTGGTGGACCGGCCTGCACCTGGGTGTGGGCGCGGGTTTGAGTCTCGGCAAGTGCTGAGGGTTTTGCAGACGGTGCTGTTGTTAGTTTGGGCTCATTGGCAAACGCGGGTTGCGGAACGTGCGGACCTTTGAGATCCGAATCGCCTTGGTTTTCCAGTAGCAAGTAGCTGAGTGCTGCGGCCACTAGCAAAGTTGCCAGCAGGACAAGACGGGCAAGGGGACTTCGATTCACGTGCAACTGCTTGAATGTCGTGGCAATCCGCGTGTCGGGCTGACGGGTCGCAGGGGATTTGAGTGCGGGACCGACTTCGACCTCAAACTCAATTGCCTTGGATCCGGCCTTCTCAACTTCGGTCGCTGAATCTGCGGTTTCCCGGTCGGTTGGCCTGGCGGTAGAAAATGTCGGCAGGTCGAGGGTCTTTTCCAGACAAGTGGGGGTACCTGGACGGTTGCTTGTGCCTGGCGTGATTTGGGAGTTGTTCTTGGGTGGTGTATCAGCGCGAGACCTGGTCGGGGAGTCAGACCGATATTGTCGGCGGGTCGATTCATCCACACTGGATGGCAAGAGGCGTGGTAGTCGTGCCAGCACTGGTGTGGTAGAGGCTGGCGTTTCTGATTCGACAGGCCCTGGCAAGCCCATCTCCACCGGTGTGTGGGTCCCACTTTTTTGTGAGAAATGCAGGTTATCCTCGCCGGAATGAGCTTGAGGTTGGGAGACCATCACTTTGGGTAACCTTTGCTTCCGTGCAAAACGGGAAGGCGTCAAGTATCTGTGCACCGCGTATCGGTGCGTCACGGCGCAGTACCAGCCACGACAGCAATCCACCTGCTATGGGTTCCGTATCGGGTAGCGATTATGCCGATCTTGAAGATTGTTCCAATTCATCGTACTGGGAAGAGTCGTATGACGACGACCACGCCAGGTGTACGGCAAATTGCGGCTCGCGTGGATGGCTGGCAGCTGGTTTCGGTTGCCCCGTTTGCGGATGGCCTTTGGGGCCTGTCGTCAGTCGGTCATTCTGAAAAGAGCTGCTAGCGGTTTTAGATTTCGCCAATCGACAGCAAGCCAAATGATGGCGGTGCCATCACGGCTGCCAGTTAGCGCGAGGCGACCATCGGGTGAAAAGGCCACGGCGGTTACTTCTTGCTCATGGCCGGTGAGGGAGAGGATTTCCTTCCCTTCGGCCGGGTCCCAAAGTTTGGCGGTATTGTCCTGGCTGCCAGTCAAAGCCCGTTGACCGTCGGGAGAAAACGCGACGGAAGTGACGCTGGACGTATGGCCAATCAATGTATTTTGCAAGGTGCCCGTGCGTGCATCCCATATTTTGGCGGAGTTGTCTTCGCTGCCGGTAATAATCGACAGCCCGTCGTGTGAAAACTGCCCACACAGGACGGCCCATTGATGACCTTTCAAAACAAGTTGCTCCTGGCCGGTTTCGGCATCCCACAGTCGAGCTGTCTTGTCACCACTGACGGTAAGAATGTGTTTTCCGCTGGGGGAGAAAACTGCTTGTAAGAGGCGCGCGCCATGCCCCCGCAACACGACGTCGCTAAGCTTGCCTGTTTCGAAGTCCCATAAACGGGCCGTTCCATCATCACTAGCGGTTAGTACGAGGCTCCCATCTGGTGAGAATTCAGCGCTGTTAATGTAGCCGGTATGTCCGTTGTCAAGGCGGCGGATAGCCTGGCCGGTCAGCGAGTCCCAGATTTTCGCGGAATTGTCCCAGCTGCCCGTCACCAGGTAATGTCCGTCGTGCGAAAGGGTTGCCGCGGCAACCGCTCCATGCGGGCTGAACCGAATCTGTTGGCGCCCCGTGGCGAGGTCCCACAACCGCGCATCATTCCCCCCAATCGTGACAATTCCCTGTCCATTGGGTGAAAAGGCAGCCGACCACACCGAGCCACCAACCTGGTTGAAATCGAGCAAAAGTTTGGTGGTATCTTGGGACTCTGGATGGCCAAACCTCCAGATTTGCAGTTTCTTCTGCTTGGCCGAGGTTAACAGAGCTGCGGTGCCGACCGGGGCGATCCGGGCCGAGTTGATCTCAAGCTCAGGCAGGTCAATCTGCTGAATTTCTCTGGCGTTGTCGACTGACCAGAGTCGAACGATTCCATCCTCACAGGTCGTAATCGCGGTTTTTCCATCGCGGGAGATGTCGAGCGACGTGACCCAATCGGGATGTCGCAGCGTGGCTTCGGAAATGACTTTGCCTGTGGCGATGTCCCATTGGGTGCAGGTCATATCGCCGCTGGAGGTGATCAGGCGATCATCACCGGGCAAGAATTGAGCACCGGTGATCGAACGCGTATGCGCATTGAGTTCGCGGCTGAGTTCGAACCGTTTGGCGTCTGCAGTGGGTTGCCAGACACGGAGACCTCCCCGATCGTCGCCGGTAACAAGGTAATTGCCGTTGGATGAAAAGACTGCGGAGGTGACTTCGGCGGTGTGGCCGGTAAGCGTTGCCAGAAGTGTTCCGTCTGTGATATCCCAGACCTGTACTTCATTGCCGGCACTTCCGGTAACGATCTGACACTCGTCGGGAGAGATGGCGATGGTTCCCATGCGACCGGTTGGGGAAATGGGAAGGAGTTGCGTTCCGGTGGTGACATCCCAAATCCGGACACTATTGTCCCCACCGCCGGTGGCTAATTTCCTGCCGTTGTCGAAGAAGGCAATATTCGAAGCCAGGAACTGGTGCCCTTCGTTGAATTCTCGTATCTGTTTTCCCGTGGCAACGTCCCACAGGCTTGCCGTGCGATCGCGACTGGCGGTCACAATGTTTTTTCCATCTGGAGAAAACTGGGCAGAAAGAACTGCATCGGTGTGGCCTTCCAATACGCGACCACGAATGACACGTTTTTCCTGATAGCCTTCAATATTCCAAAGACGCACGAACTCATCATGTGCGCCAGACAGGATCCGCAGACCGTCGGGAGAGAACGTGCAGGAGCGCACACTCCCACCGTGGCCCCGGAAGATCTTGACAAGATTGCCTGTTGCGACATTCCAAATTTGCAGGGTGTTGTCATGGCTACCGCTCAACAACAATGTGTTGTTGGTGGGTGAAAATGCCACTGAGCGGACAGGACCGTCGTGCCCCGAGAGTTCCAGGTGGGTGGGTTTAGGATCGGGCCGATTCTCGATTCGGCGTCCAATGTCAATCGGCTTCACCTCGTCGGGGTTCCAAACCAGCACCTTGTTGTCATAGCCTCCGGTGGCGACAAGTTGACCATCGTTGGAAAAGTCGACTGCGTAAACGGGTCCTTCATGGCCAGGGAATTCGGTGATTTTTTGGAAGGGGCCAAAGGTTTTGTCCTGGTTCATTTCGCGC
>Ga0315336_1002108_pt1 | contig 32481 bp, 31 predicted proteins | sample ASW5metaG_FD_204512 | JGI IMG/M metagenome (GOLD analysis project Ga0315336, IMG submission 204512) | Ammonia-oxidizing marine archaeal communities from Monterey Bay, California, United States - ASW #5 | ecosystem: Environmental > Aquatic > Marine > Intertidal zone | place: USA: California...
AACCAGACCGCGATCTACTACATCATCGGCGACTCGCTGGAGCAGCTCCGCTCCAGCCCGCAGCTGGAGGGCTACCGGGCCCGGGGCGTCGAGGTCCTGCTATTGACGGAGCCGGTGGACAATTTCTGGGTCACCACCGCGCTTGGCTATGAGGGCAAGCCATTTCAGTCGCTCACCCAGGGCGAGGCCGACCTCTCCGATTTTCCGCTGCTCGATGAGGAGGGCAAAAAGGGGACCAAGAAAAAGCCGGCCGCCAAGGCTGAAATCCTGGGCCGGCTCAAGACGCTGCTGGCCGATGCGGTGGACGATGTGCGCGAATCCAAACGCCTGGTCGACAGCCCCGCCTGCCTGGTGGCGGCCTCGGGTGCGCCCGATCGGGGCATGGAATTGCTGATCGAACGCCAGATGGGCGAGGAGGCGCGTTTGCCGGTGCTGGAAGTCAATCTGAGCCATCCCTTGGTAAAGGCGCTGGATGAGATTTCGGGCTCGAAGAGGGAAGAGTTCGACGACCTGGCCTGGCTGCTGCTGGACGAGGCCCGGATCCTGGAGGGCCGCCCGCCCGCTGACCCGGCAAAGTTTTCCGAACGGCTCAATCGCCTGGTGCTCGCCGGGCTGGATTAATCTCGCCCTGTCCCAGGCCGGTGCGGGCACAAAAAAGGCCGGAGCCCGCAGGCCCCGGCCTTTCTTCGTAATTCTGAAGCGTTTACTCGGCGGCTGCTTGCTGCCGCTCGTTCAGCGCCTCCAGCACCGCATTTGCGGCTGGCACCGATGACGCCGGGTTCTGTCCGGTGATCAGCAGGCCGTGGCGATGCACTTTTGGCTCCCAATCGTTGCCCGCCTCAAAATTTGCGCCCAACTCGCGCAAGCGGGTCTCCAGCATGAAGGGAACCGCCTCGTGCAGCCCCACCGCGGTCTCTTCCGCGTCCGTGAACGCGGTGATGGTCTTACCCTTCACCAGCGGCTCGCCGTTCTGATCCTGCAGATCGACCAGAGCCGCGGGACCATGACAGACCGCGGCGAGCGGCTTGCCTTGGTTATGGAAATCCTCCAGCACCGCCTTCACGATCGGGTGGCCCGGATAGTCCCACATGGGCCCGTGGCCGCCCGGCACGAAGACCGCGTCGAAGTCCTCTGCCGCGACGTCAGCGAGCATTGCCGTGTTGGCGAATTTCTTCTGGACCGCTGCGTCTTCGTTGAAGCGGCGGGTGGCGTCGGTCTGCCAATCGTCCTTTTGGCTGGTGGGATCGATCGGAGCTTCACCGCCCTTTGGCGAGGCCACCGTTATCTCCGCGCCGGCGTCCGCCAGGATGTAATAGGGCGCCGCGACTTCCTCCAGCCAAAAGCCGGTCTTGTGACCGGTATCGCCCATTTGGTCATGTGAGGTGACCAGGAACAAAACTTTATGCTTCGACATATGCAACTTCTCCAAATCTCTTAACTGCGCCCCAGGAATTAGGGGCTAATTCAACCCGCGCCGAAACCGGACTTCAGCCTCTCGAACGGCCTCCGCCATGCACCATCAAGGTCAAGAATTCGGGCAGGTCTATACCTGTTACTAAGTAACAAAATTGCCGATTGCAACCGCGCCGCGGCGGGATTCTCAAGAAAGGGTTTATTGGACCGCGTGCAGGGCACAGAAACGGGCCGCCGCCCTACCAGTCTTTCATCTCGGCGGCGGCGATGATCGGCCCCGCGTCGTCCTCATCGAGATTCGCCCGGTAGCCTCTGAGCGATGTGGTATTGCCACTCACGGACAGTGATATCGAGCCACTTGGTATGATTGTAATCCAAAATTCCTGCGCTGGGGGCCAGGCTGGGAAGCCGTAGAGTGCCGGACATGGATATCTCATTCCTCGCGATCATCGTTCTTTGTGGCATTTTCATCGGCGTCGTTTTTTCCTCCATCGGTGCCGGCGGCGGCATCCTCACCTCGTTCTGCCTCATCAGCATTGTTGGCGTTGCCGACCCGAACAGCGTGAAACCCATGACACAGATCATTGTGCTCGCGACGGCTCTAACTTTCGTCCCCGGCTATTTCCGCAGCTCGGTTTTGGTCTGGCCGTTGGGCCTTTTCCTCGCCGTTGGCGGCGTGCTCGGTGCCTTGGTCGGCAGCAGCCTGTCGAGCATCTATCTCGCCGATATGAAAACCTTTCGGCCTCTTTTGGGCGCACTCACCCTTTTGATCGGCGCCCAGATCGCATCGAAACTCTACCGCTCCTGGAACAAGCAGGTCTCCGAACAATCGGTCCGGGGGCCAGCAACCAGCCAAGCCGTCCGGAATCTTTCCTTTTCAGACGCGGCGCTTACCTTTTCCTATCGCGGACTGGATTATCGCGTCCCTGCATGGTCGCCTTTGCTGGCAGGTTTCCTAATCGCCACGGTGGCTGCCATTTTCGGTGTCGGCGGCGGCTTTCTGCTCGTGCCCTACATGTCCTCGCTGCTCGGCCTGCCGATGTACATCATTCCAGCGACGTCTGGGATCGCCATCATCGTAAGCCTCCTCGCATCCATCTGGAATTATCTCTCGTTCGGGGCACATCTGGAGATGATTGCCCTGCTTCCCCTTCTTGCGGGAGCGGTCCTGGGCGCGCTGGCCGGACCCTTCGTCAACAGATGGATGAAGAACAGCTCGCTGCAGGCGGCGCTGGCGCTGATCATTGTGATCATCGGATTGAGATACATCCTGGCATGACGTCAATGCCCAGACGATTTCAGGGAGAATGTCGACTGCTGTTTGCCGGCACAAAGGATACCTTGGCCGTCGAGCATCCATCGCCACACTATGGCATCAGGTCGAAGCGAGCCTCGGGGGCGGCGATGATCGGTCCCGCATCGTCCATTTGCAGCAGCACGGTGCAGCCATCGGCGCCGTAGCGGAGAACTGATTAAGGACAGCGGATCGGCGACAAACTGGATGTCCGCTTACGAGCGAACATCGGACTAGCTGGCGAGGTCCGGGCATGTCGCAGAATAGCCAAAAGCGGACATTCAATGTGTTCCCCTCATCTGGCTTGGAGGCCGTCCTGTGGTGCGCTTGAAGGCGGCGCTGAAGGCGCTTTGATTTGAATAACCCAGCAGGAAGGCGACCTGGGTCAAATTGATCCCCGGCTCGCGGAGATATTTCAGCGCGAGTTCATGACGGAGCTGATTGAGAATTTCCGAGAAGCTGGTGCCCGTTTCCGCGAGGTGGCGAACCAGAGTGCGCTCGCTCATGCCTAACTCAGTGGCTACATTCCGTGCCTTGGCACGTCCGGTCGGCAACAGGTCGATGATGCAGCGTTCCAGCTTGGCGATGTGCCCGGACTCCGTTCTTGCACGCTTGCTCAAAACGTCTTCGCAACGGGACGCGAGAATGCGGAGCAACCTGTCATCCGCGGTTGCAATCGGGATCTCCAAATCTCTGGAGTTCAGGATGACCTTGTTCCGGTTATGGCCGAACGTTACCGGGCATCCGTACTCCCGCTGATGTTCTTGAGGATCGCCGTCGTAGCGGTGCACAAACTGCACTTCTACCGGGGTAATTTTGGTCTTGGTGATGAACTGGCTGGCCTTTATGAACGCGCGACTCCGAAACTCCGAAGTCTGGCGATAGCGGAAGAATGACGAATCGGCAGGTTCAATTGTTACATGTGCCAAGTCGTCATGGACCGAGAGTTCGATGGTCCACGCTGCCGTCATGGTCGCCAAATACCGTTGCAGATTTAGCACCGCGTCGCCAAGGGTGCGCGCGGAGAGCCCGACATAGCCGATCGGTCCGAGGTCTCGCGGGTCGAAGTGGATTGCAACGTGAATCCCAAAGAGTTCGTCGCCAGTCTCACGGGCGGCAATCTCCAGCAAGGCTGCATGTTTCGCCGCGGGTATCCATGCCCCGTCACGATTAAGGGTGCGCATCTCGAGGCCGGCCTCGCCAACGGCCTTTTCGGCATCAAGTCCCCGACGCCGGAGTTCCTGCGCGACCATTCTGGCGCCGACCGCACTTGTTTTGGGCGTTCCACGCACTATTTGGCTCTCTCCCGAACGGTGATCGGCCAATCTCACTCTTCGCCAAGCCCACATAGCAAACCCTACAGGGCCACTTGGCGTCAAGTCGTCAATATTTGGCGTGAATTCGTAAGACTTAGAATTCCCAGTTAGCTAAATTCTGGACTGTGCACTTCGTCCCATGAGCGTGCTCTCCAGGCGCGCCGCTCCAAGGAACCGAGGTCATGACATCCAACCCGGAGGAACGTGTGGCGGTCAAGGCTGCCGCCAGTTTCAATCGTTGGCAGCAAGACTGCTGGTACCCGGCGGACCAACACTACGAGGTTCAGGTTCCCCCCGATCCCCGCTACCCGGAGATCGAGAGATTTGCGGTCGAGGCCCGTTGTCCGTCCATGGATCTGCGCTACCCGGAGGGAACGCTCATCATATGTGTCCACCTCGATGCTGTCGAAGGACGCATCGAGATCAACAAGGACTATCTGATCGAGAGGTGCCGCGTGAGCGGCGGCGCGCGGAAGACCGAGCTTAGCGTCATGACGCTGATTGCGGACGCCAATAAAAGGCTCCAGTTCGTGCACCAATCCAGGGACCCCGATTTCGAGACATCCTTCCCCGTTTTCAAAACCGGCAACGGCAAGATCAGGCCCATAGCCCTCGTCACTGGCTCCCAGCAAGCTGAGTAGCCATCCCATCAGCTGAAGGGTGTTGGTCCCTGGCGATGGAATCTCTGCCTTGGGTCAATTTCGCAAGTCCCAGTGCTGGCCGGTGTCCTTATTGGCCACTCGACCTAAGTGTCGAGAAGTTGCCGGATAATCCTACCAGTTCCGGCAACGGGCTAGATTCGTAGCCGGTGCAACCTGACGGGCAGCGCCAGCAACTCGCCCGCGATTTCAGCGGGCGAACAAACTAAGTGCCGCGCCTTCAGCGCGCTGACAAAGAAAATGCAACTCTCCCGCATTTAATCGGTTAGCCCGTTGGAATCGCGCCCTACCAGTCCTTCATTTCGGCCGCCGCGATGATCGGGCCGGCATCGTCCATTTGCAGCAGCACCGTGCAGCCATCGGCGCCGTAGCGCATCAGATCGCGTTTGGGCAGGGTCAGGGTCACGGGCTTGCCGGAATACCTGCCGATCGGCGTCAGGTCGCGGACCACATTGTGGTAGGTGATCTGCTTGCCCCGGTTCTCGCCCCGCTTGATGGCAACCGAGGCTTCCTTCTTGATCAGTGCCAGCCAAATCGTGCCCGAGACTTTTTTGGCGCCCTCCGGCGGGGCGCCCGCCTCGATGATCAGTTCGTTGCCCTCTGCCCAAACCTTTAGCGGCACCTGATAGCTATTCATCGAGCGCTGGGTTTGGCGCATAGCCCGCTCGATCGCCCCCATATTGCTGCCGACCACGTGAGCGATACCGTTCACCACCACCTGGGGCGTGTAGACCTCGCCGTCGCGCCGTGCGCGGGCATAGGCGCGCTGCCGGTTCGAGTATTTCGGGCTTGCCAGGGTGTCGCGCCAGCCCAGATAGTCCCAGTAGTCCACGGGGAATGAGAGCGCGACGACGTCGCCCCGAGCTACGTATTTGCCGAGCAGCGCGTCGGCCGGCGGGCAGGAATCGCAGCCCTGGCTGGTGAAGAGCTCGATAACCGGTTTCGGGGGCCCCATCTCCATCTCTTCGGCCCTGGCGTCAGGGGCAAAGAGTGCCGCGCATATGAGTGCCACGGCACAAAGGCTACCGGCTATTCGGTTGAACGCAGACGTCAACTGGCACCCCGGGTTTCAACGAAAACTGCGCCCTATCGATGGGCGCCTGTCACCCTTGAAGTATCGGGACTTAGCCCCTCAAATACCAGTCACGTCTCAGTGAGAGAACGCAACGGTTTGTGATAGCAGGGCCGCTGGAGCGGGGGTGTGAATCAGATCGCTCCGGCAAGGCCGCGCAGCACGTAATCCAGAATGCCGCCATTGTGGAAGTAGGCGAGCTCGTCTTCGGTATCGATCCGCGCGACCGCTTCCGCTTCCACCGTGCTGCCATCCGCGCGGGTGATCTGAAGCGTCACCCGATCCTGCGGCTTGAGGCCGGCAAGGCCCTTGATGGTGACGGTCTCATCGCCCGTGATCTCCAGCGACTTCCAGGACTGCCCGTCGGCGAATTCCAGCGGCAGGACCCCCATGCCGAGCAGGTTCGAGCGGTGGATCCGTTCGAACGACCGGGTGATGACCGCGCGTACGCCGAGCAGCCTGGTGCCCTTGGCAGCCCAATCGCGGCTCGAGCCGGTGCCGTATTCGCGCCCCGCGAACACCACCAGAGGCACGCTTTCGGATTGATAGCGCATGGCCGCGTCATAGATCGGCAGCTGCTCGCCTGAAGGGTAATGGATGGTCTCGCCGCCTTCGGTGCCGGGCACCATCTGGTTCTTGATGCGGATGTTGGCGAATGTGCCCCGCATCATTACTTCGTGGTTGCCGCGCCGCGATCCGTAGGAATTGAAGTCGACCGGCTTGACGCCGTGCTCGATCAGATAACGGCCCGCCGGACCGTCGCGCTTGATGGCGCCCGCCGGTGAAATGTGGTCGGTGGTAATGGAATCGGCAAAAAGTCCCAGGATTCGCGCGCCTTCCACATCCGTCACGGTGCCGGGCTCCATCGTCATGCCGGCGAAGAAGGGCGGCTCGCGCACATAGGTGGACTCTTCGTCCCAGCCATAGGTGACGCTGCCCGCGCCGCCGATTTCGCGCCAGCGTTCGTCGCCCTTGAAGACGTCGCCATAGCGCTTGTCGAACATCTCGGACGAGATCGCGGTGCGGATGATTTCTGAGATTTCCTTGGAGCTCGGCCAAATCTCTTTGAGGTGGACGGGCTTGCCATTCTTATCTTCGCCGATCGGATCCTTGGTGAGATCGATCTTGAGCGATCCGGCGAGCGCATAGGCGAGCACCAATGGCGGTGACGCCAGATAATTCGCCTTCACGTCGGGATTGATCCGGCCCTCGAAATTGCGGTTTCCCGACAACACCGAACAGGCCACCAGATCGTTCTCATGGATCGTCTTGGAGATCGGCTCGGGCAGAGGACCCGAATTGCCGATGCAGGTGGTGCAGCCATAGCCGACCAGATCGAAGCCGAGCGCGTCGAGCTCGGTCTGCAGGCCAGCCTTGACGAGATAGTCGGTGACGACCTGACTGCCCGGCGCAAAGGATGTCTTGACCCAGGGCTTGACGTCCAAGCCCTTGGCGCGCGCGTTGCGGGCGAGCAGCCCGGCGGCGACCAGCACGGTGGGATTAGAGGTGTTTGTGCAGGACGTGATCGCCGCGATCACCACATCGCCATGGCCCAGATCGTGGTTATGGCCCTCGACCGGCGCCCTCTTGTTGGGCTCGGCGCCCTTGCCAAATTCGATCTCCAGGACCTCGGCGAAGGCATCCGCTGCGCCCTTGAGCGGCACCCGGTCCTGGGGCCGCTTGGGGCCCGCCAGGCTCGGCACCACGTCGCGCAGGTCAAGCGATAAGGTATCGGAGAAGACGGGGTCGGGCGTGGCGTCGTCGCGCCACATGCCCTGGGCCTTGGTATAGGCCTCCACCAGATCGATGCGATCGCCCTCGCGGCCCGTCGCCCGCAAATAGGTGAGCGTGTCCTGGTCGACGGGGAAGAAGCCGCAGGTGGCGCCATATTCGGGCGCCATGTTCGCGATGGTCGCCTGGTCCTCAAGCGTGAGGTGGTCGAGGCCCTTGCCGTAGAATTCCACAAATTTGCCGACCACGCCCTTTTGCCGCAGCATTTGGGTGACGGTGAGCACCAAATCGGTGGCGGTGACGCCTTCGCTCAATGTGCCGGCGAGCTCGAAGCCCACGACCTCAGGGACCACCATCGAAATCGGCTGTCCCAGCATCGCGGCCTCGGCCTCGATGCCGCCCACGCCCCAGCCAAGCACCGAGAGCCCGTTGATCATGGTGGTGTGGCTGTCGGTACCGACCAACGTGTCGGGAAACGCGACCGGCTCCGCCTTGCCGTTCAGCTGGATGTTGCCGGTCCAGACGGTTTGGCCGAGATATTCCAAATTCACCTGATGGCAGATCCCTGTGCCGGGCGGCACGACGCGGAAATTATCGAAGGCCTCGGCGCCCCATTTCAAAAACGAATAGCGCTCCTGATTGCGCTCATATTCCCTTTCCACATTGAGCTCGAAGGATTGCTCATTGCCGAAAAAGTCCACCATCACCGAATGGTCGATGACCAGGTCCACAGGCACCAGCGGGTTGATCTTTTGCGGATCACCGCCCAGCGCCGCCATGGCGTCACGCATCGCCGCCAGATCGACCACGGCCGGCACGCCGGTGAGATCCTGCATTAGCACCCGGGCCGGCCGATATGCGATTTCGCGGGTGGAGCGGCGCTCCTCGAGCCAAAAGGCGAGCGCCCGGATATCGTCGGCAGTCACCGAATGGCCGTCCTCGTGGCGCAGCAGGTTCTCCAGCAGGACCTTCAGCGAGAAGGGAAGTTTCGAAATGCCCTCTAGCCCGTTGCGCTCCGCCTCCGGCAAGCTGAAATAGTGGTACTTGGCGCCATTCACATCGAGGGTGCGGAGGCACTCGAAGCTGTCCAACGGGGCAGAGGATTGCACTGTCACAAAGGTCTCCTTGAGGCCTGGGGCGGGGAATCGGGCCGGTTCAGCCGTCCCGGCACCTGTCGGTGCGTTGGGGTAGCTCTAGATGCACATGGACCCGCGCAGGTTTCAACCATCAGTGGATGTTTGCCCGTGGGCCCGGACCCTTATACCAAGGCTCGCTGATAATGACCCATCTCACCGCCGGTATTTTTTCTGCGCGCCAGGCGCGGGGTGCGCCTTGGTGCCAATCCACCACAAGCGGCCCGCAACGACGCGGGTGGGCAAAAGACCGCGGCCTGCGGTGGGCCAAATCGGCTCCCCAGGGGCGTTCCGGCGCTCGCCCGATGCTCCGGCATCGCGCTTCGCACCGCGCCTACCCGGACGACCCGATTTTTTCCCATGAGATAAGTCGTTATCAACGGGCCTTGGTATTGTATATCGGTCCCGCTCCCCGCCGAATAGCCCACGGGCCCCGATGAAGCTGATCCTCGACAATTTGGCCTGCGAGCGCGGCGGCCGCCTATTGTTTTCCGGGCTAGATCTCGAATTGGCCGAGGGCCGGGGCCTGCTGCTGCAGGGACCCAATGGCGCCGGCAAGACAAGCCTGCTGAAAACTATCGCCGGACTGATCGCGCCGGCCGAGGGCGAAGTCCGGCTGGATGGCGGCGCGGACCAGGTGCCGGTCGGCGAGCAATGCCATTTGATCGGCCATTTGAGCGGCGTGAAGCGCGCCCTGACCGTCGCTGAGAATGCACGGTTTTGGGCGCGCTATTTGGGGGACGGCGCGCTCGGCGATGCCCTTGAGAAGCTTGGGCTTGCCGAACTCGGCGATCTCGCAGCCGGACTGCTATCGGCGGGCCAGATCCGGCGTTTGGCGCTCTGCCGGCTGCTGTTGGCCCATCGCCCGCTCTGGCTGCTTGATGAGCCAGCCGAATCGCTGGATGCGGCCTCCAGGGCGTTGCTCGCCGACCTGATCGGTGGCCACCTAGAAACTGGCGGTTTGGTCGTGGCGGCGACTCATTACCAGTTCGGCCACGACTTCGGCCAGGAACTTACGCTGGGCCCCAAGGGAGGCCAGGCGTCGTGAGCGCGTTCCTGGAGCTGGTCGGCCGGGATCTGCGTCTAGCGGTGCGCGAAGGTGGCGCGTTGACCACGGCGCTCGGGTTCTATCTCATCGTGGTCGCCATCCTGCCGCTGGGGCTGGGGCCGGATTTAAAGCTGCTGTCGCGGATCGCGCCGGGTCTGCTTTGGGTCGCAATGTTGCTCGCCGCCCTGCTCTCAGTGGGGCGGATCTTTCACAATGATTATGAGGATGGCGCATTGGAGGTGCTGGCGCTGGGGCCATTGCCTCTTGAATTGGTGGCGGGCGCCAAGGCGCTGGCCCATTGGATTACCACCGGCATTCCTTTGACCCTTGCCGCCCCGGTTTTGGGCTTGCTGCTAAATCTCCCCGGTGACGCCTATGGCGCCCTGCTGCTCACAATGGCTGCGGGAACACCGGCGGTGAGTTTCGTCGGCGCGATCGGTTCGGCGCTAACCCTGGGGCTGCGCCGCGGCGGATTGCTGCTGGCGCTGCTGATCCTGCCGCTTTACGTGCCGGTTCTAGTGTTTGGCGTGAGCGCCATGAACGCGGTGATCACCGGACCCGCCCCGTTCTGGCCGCCCTTTATGATCCTCTGCGCCCTGACCCTGACGAGCCTGGTGCTGGCGCCGCTGGCCGCAGCTGCGGCGCTCCGGGCGAATTTGGGGTAGCCGGGCTAAGGAAGCCAAGAATTGTCAATATTGTCGATTATCACTAGATCAAGGTCGTGATGCAGCGTTTCGCCAACCCTACCCGGTTCATGCAGATTTCGGACGCGGTGATGCCGTGGCTCGTCGGACTGACGTTGCTGCTGTTCGCCGTGGGTCTCTATCTCGCCTGGTTCGTAGCGCCGCCCGATTACCAGCAGGGCGAGACGGTGCGGATCATGTTCATCCACGTGCCCGCCGCCTGGCTCGCCATGGCGGTCTATACGCTGATCGCGGCTGCCAGCATCGGCTCGCTGATTTGGCGCCATCCCCTGGCGGATGTGGCGGCGAAGGTGGCAGCACCCATCGGGGCCTGTTTCACCCTGCTGGCGCTGATCACCGGCATGCTTTGGGGCAAGCCGATGTGGGGCGCCTATTGGGTCTGGGACGCCAGGCTCACCTCGGTGTTGATTCTGTTCTTTCTCTATCTCGGCCTGATCGCGATTTGGCAGGCTATCGATGATTACTCGCGAGCGGGCCGCACGGCAGCGATCCTGGCGATCGTCGGCTTCGTCAACGTGCCCATCATCAAATTCTCCGTGGACTGGTGGAATACGCTGCATCAGCCCGCCAGCATCGTGCGGATCGACGGGCCTTCGATTCACCTCTCGATTCTGGTTCCCCTGCTGGTGATGGCAATTGCCTTTACCTGTCTGTTCGTTGTCCTGCAATTGCTCGCCATGAAGGCCGAGATTCTGCGCCGCCGGGTCGCGACCCTGCAGGCTGGACGGGTGGCCAGCGCCATCCAAGCCCAGGCGGCGAGTTAGATGGCGGTGTTCGCAGATTTGGGACCCCATGCAGGCTTCATCGTGGCCGCCTATGGCGCCGCGATCGTCCTGGTCGGCGGCTTGAGCGCCTGGATCATCGCCGATTACCGGCGCCAGCTGCGGCAGCTTGCCGAGCTTGAAGCCCGCGGCGTCAAGCGCCGGTCATCGCGCTAAGGCCGGATCGCAACAATGGCGAAAGCAAAAACCATGAACCCGCCCCAGCGTCCCCGGACCCGGCTGGGGGTGCTGCTGCCCCTGATCATTTTCGCCGGGATCACGGCATTGTTCTTTGTGGCGCTGTTCTCGGGCGATCCATCAAAGCTGCCATCGGCCTTGATCGGCAAGCCGGTGCCCGAATTCGTGCTGCCGCCTGTGGAGGGACTCAAAAGCGGCTCGGACCAGGTGCCCGGTTTCACCAATCAGGACCTGGCTCGGGGCGAGGTCAGCCTGGTCAATGTCTGGGCCTCGTGGTGCGGGCCCTGCCATATCGAGCATCCCTTTCTGACCCAACTGGCGGAGCGCGGCGACATCGCGATGTATGGGCTGAATTACAAGGACAACGCCTCTGCGGCACGGCGCTTTCTGGGTCGCTACGGCAATCCCTATAAGGCGGTGGGCCAGGACGACAATGGGCGGATCGCGATCAATTGGGGCGTCTATGGTGTGCCGGAGACGTTCATCGTGGATGGCGCGGGGGCAATCGTCTTCAAGCATGTGGGACCGCTGGATGCCGACGTGATCGAGAACCGGTTGCTGCCGGCGGTCGAAAAAGCTCGGACGCAGGGCTGAGGCGGGCGTCGGGGGCGCCTATAGGTTTGGCGGGCGCCCGACGGACTTCACGATCAGGTTCAGCATGGCGATGAATTCGCGGCGCTGAGCCTCGTCGAAAGCCCCCAAAATGCGCTGATCGGCGAGGTTTGCGGCGGGTGCGGCGGCTTGCAGCGCGTCCAGCCCCGCCTGGGTGGGCCGAACGGCATAGGCCCGGGCATCCTGTTTCGTCCGCCGCCGAACCAGCAGGCCCTTCTTCAGCATCCGCCTGATAATGTCAGCCAAAGTAGAGCGGTCGATGCCCGTCAGCTTGACCAAATTGGTCTGGCTCTCGCCCTCGTGCTCCGCGACGGTGAGCAACACCGCAAACTGCCGAGGCGTGAGTCCGCTGGGGCCCATTTCCTCGGCAAAGAGATCGCTCGCGCTCTGCACCACGCGGTGCAGGAGATGAAGCGCTGAACCGTCCAGCTGCGGTGTGTCGGTGCTGTGTTGCGTGTCCATCCAGCCCTCGGCATGCCCGGCACGTGGCAGCATTGAATGTTCCGCTCGTCCGCGCATGGCATTGGCCCTCAGCATGAATTAAGAAGCTGCGGCCACGGCCGGTCCACTCACGTTGCCTAAAATGTTCGTGATCGGATCGTCCGCCTGCGGGTTGTGGCGCGCCGGACTGGGTGGCGTTCAATTGAGGGCTATCCCGCCTGCTGCATCGGCATCCGTTTCATGATCTAATTGCGCCGAAGGCCCGCCCCGAGAGATCACGCCCATGAAACATTGGAAGCTTTGGCTTGGCGCCCTCGCCGCCTATATCGTATTGCCGCAACTGGTGAGCGCGATGCTGCGGCCGCTGGCTCTATCGTGCCGCGAAGACACCAGCATCCCGGTCATTCTGGGCATCAGATTTGAGTTCTACGAGTGCGACTTCGGCTGGCCACAGCCCTTCGAATTCCTCGCCTTCACCTTCGCCTCGGGTTCCCACACCATGGCTCTATTCGGGTTCCTGGCCTTAGGGATGATCGGCCTAATGGCCTACATGTTTTGGGCGCTGTACCGGTATTAGGACCGGTTGGCGGATCCGAGATTTTGCGGCCTGCCGGTCACTCGGCCTGCTCGGCGTGCTTTTGCAGCAGTCCCACCTGGAGGGCCGCGAACAGCAGCGTCAGTGGAAACAGTCCGAACACCTTGAAGCTGACCCAGGTATCGGTGGTGACGGTGCGCCACACGATCTCGTTGAGCAGCGCCATGGCGACGAAGAACCCCGCCCAGCGATAAGTGAGCTTTAGCCATCCCTCGTCGGTGAGCGAGAACGCCTCCCCCATCAGCATTTTCAGGAACACCCGCTTCAGCGCCAGTCCGGCGAGCAGAATGGCAGCGAACAGCAGATAGACTACCGTTGGCTTCATCTTGATGAAGGTCTCATCGTGCAGATAGATGGTGAGGCCGCCAAAGACCATGACGAACACCGCCGTGACCACCGGCATGGTCTCGATCTTTCCATAGAGCAGCCGCGAGGCGATCAGCGCGGCCACCACCGTCACCATGAAGACGCCGGTCGCGGCAAAGATGCCGTAGAGCGCGTTCACGGCGAAGAACAGGACTAGAGGCCCAAGGTCGAGCAGCAATTTGGTGAGCGGCGGATTGGCGGCTTGCGGCCGTGATTCGTCCATGGGGTTAGGCCTCCACTTCGATCTGTTCGTCTGCGCCCGCAATTGCCGCAGCGAAATCATAGGCGTCGAACGGGTGCAAGTCGTCCACCGATTCGCCCACGCCGATGGCGTGGATCGGTAGGGCGAATTTCTCGGCGATGGCGACCAGGATGCCGCCGCGCGCGGTTCCGTCGAGCTTGGTCATGACGATTCCGGTCACGCCCGCGATTTCCTGGAAAGCCTGCGCCTGACTGACCGCGTTCTGACCGGTGGTGGCATCGAGCACCAACAGCACCGAATGGGGCGCGCTGTCGTCGAGCTTCTTCAGCACCCGCACGATTTTGGCGAGTTCGGCCATCAGGTCCGCCTTGTTTTGCAGGCGGCCCGCGGTGTCGATCATCAGGACATCCGCGCCCTGCTCGCTCGCTTGCTCCAGGGCATCGTAGGCGAGCCCCGCCGCATCGGCGCCGACATTGCCCGAGATCACCGGCGCGCCGGTGCGCTCGCCCCAGATCCTGAGCTGATCGATCGCCGCGGCCCGGAACGTGTCGCCGGCGGCCATCACCACCTTCTTGCCTTCCTGGCCGAATTGATGGCCGAGTTTTCCAATAGTGGTGGTCTTGCCGGTGCCATTGACCCCGACCACCAGGATCACATGGGGGCGCTTGGCGGCGTCGAGCTCGAGGGGGCGGGCCATGGGAAGAAGCACCTTGGCGACCTCGTCGCCCAGCACCGCGCGGACTTCTTCGGGCGCGATTTCGGTGTTGTAGCGCCCGCGCGCCACCTCTTCGGTGATGCGGATCGCCATGTCGACGCCGAGATCGGCCTGGATCAGCACGTCTTCCAGCTCCTGCAGGGTCTCGTCATCCAGCTTCCGCTTGGTGAAGATCGCGGTGATGTTCTCGGTGAGCGCGCTGGAGGTCTTGGTGAGCCCGGCGCGCATGCGCGCGAACCAACCCTTCTTCTTCGGCGCCTCCGCCGCCTCGGGCTCTATTCGTGGCGCCGCCTCGGGCTCTACCGGTGGCGGTGCTTCGGGCTCGGCCTCCGGAAACGGGATGACTTCCGCAGCTGGCGGCGGCGCTTCAGGAGCTTTTGGCGCCTTCGCCGCGGGTTCTTGTCTTGCCGTCCGCGCCTTGGCGGGTTTCGCTGCTGTCTTGGAGCGGGCGGTCTTGGCGGTCGATTTGGCTGCCGCTTTTTTCGCAGCCGCCCTTGCCGCCGCCGGCTTGGCTTTCGCGGCCGTCTTGGGCTTTGCCGCCGCCTTCGGTTTAGCCGCGGCTTTGGACTTGGCGGTTGACTTGGTTTTGGCCTTAGCGGCTGGTTTCTTGGCGGGCTTGGCCTTCGCCTTGGGCTTTTCCTCCGGTTCCGTGGTGCCGATCAGGCTGCCCAGCAGGCGCTTGAAGAACCCTGGTTTCTTCTTTTCGCTCATTGCAGCGCAACCCCTTCGAGCCTGCCGTCGCAGGCGCCGGTAAGGCGCGCATTGACGATCGTGCCCGCCGGCAAATCGGTGGCAATGCGAACCGGGAAGAATTGCGGCGTGCGGCCCGTGCCCGCGCTCTCCAGCAGGATCGGGCTGCTGGCGCCTACTTCGGAATTCAAACGCTCAGCCAGTGCTGCTTGGCCCGCTTCCCGCAGCCGCTTTGCCCGCGCCTTGATGGTCGCGCGCTCGACTTGGGGCATGCGCGCGGCGGGTGTGCCGGGCCGCGGCGACTAGGGGAAGACGTGCAGCAAGGAGAGGCCGCAGGCCTCGATCAGCGAAAGCGTCGAGCCGAACATGTCTTCCGTCTCAGTCGGGAATCCGGCGATCAGGTCGGCGCCGAAGGCCATGTCTGGCCGTGCCCGGCGGACAGAATCGCAAAAGCGAATCGCGTCGGCGCGGGAATGCCGGCGCTTCATGCGCTTCAGGGTCAAATCGTCCCCCGATTGCAGCGAGAGGTGCAAATGGGGCATCAGGCGCGGCTCTTCGGCGATCGCATCCAGCAAGTCCCGGTCGGCTTCGACCGAGTCGATCGAAGAAAGCCGCAGCCGGTCGAGGCTGGGCACGAGCTTGAGCAGCATCTTGACCAGCTTGCCCAGCGTCATGGGTCCAGGCAGGTCCGCGCCATAGGCGGTGATGTCGACGCCGGTCAGCACCACCTCGCGGTAGCCCCGCTCGACCAGGCGCTCGATCTGGCGCACCACCTCTCCCGCTGGCACCGAGCGCGATGGGCCGCGGCCAAAGGGAATCACACAAAACGTGCAGCGGTGGTCGCAGCCATTCTGGATCTGAACATAGGCGCGGGCGCGGTTGCCAAAGCCTTCGATCAAATGGCCCGCGGTCTCGCGCACCGAGCCGATGTCGTTCACCTGAACACGCTCGCTCGAGCCCGTCTCCAGGCCGACAAAGGTCTGGCTCGCCATCTTTTCGGCGTTTCCGATGACGTGATCGACTTCGCCCATAGCCGCGAAACGTTCGGGCTCGATCTGAGCGGCGCAACCGGTCACGATGATGCAGGCACCGGGGTGCTCGCGCCGCGCCCGGCGGATAGCTTGGGAGGCCTGGCGCACCGCCTCGCCCGTCACCGCGCAAGTGTTGACGATCACCGCGTCCGTCAGCCCCGCGCGCTCGCAATGGGCACGCATGACCTCCGACTCAAAAGCGTTGAGCCGGCAGCCGAAGGTTATGATCTGGTTTTGGGCCATGGGTGATCTTGGGTCTCGCGCAGGCGGTCGCTCGCCGAATGCGTGGAACACTGAGATTCATCTATGCCGTTGCACCGCAAATGGCAAATCCGTCAGGTGGGTTCCAGCGCCAATGAATCGGGATTGATCGCGCCCTCGAAGTCGAGCGCAACCGGGCCGGTCATCAGGATATGGCCGTCCGCCTCGCGCCAGGAAATATCCAGCATGCCGCCGGGCAGGTGAACGATCACCCTGCGGCCGGTCAGCCCCTTGCGGTGGGCGGCGATCGCCGCGGCGCAGGCGGCGGTGCCGCAGGCCTGGGTGAGGCCCGCGCCGCGCTCCCAAACGCGGAGCTTGAGCTGGTCGGGACCGATAAGCTGGGCGAGCGAGATATTGGCCCGCTCGGGAAACAAGGGATCGTGTTCGAGCGCCGGTCCGATCGCGGCCAAGTCGAAGGCCTCGGCGTCGTCCACAAAGAAAATGCAGTGGGGATTGCCCACATTGACCACGCTGGGGAGGCTCAGAATCGGCGCCTCGGGGGGCTGGACTTCGAGATCGATGGCGCCGGTATCCTCGACCGCGTGGGAAAGCGGTATCTCATTCCAGGCGAAACGCGGCGGGCCGCTTTCTATGGTCACGCTGCCGTCGGCGTTCAGCGTCGCGCCCAAGACCTCGGCCCCGGTTTCGATTGCAACCCGCTCCCGGCCGAGCTCGGCCGCCAGCAGCGAGCCCACGCAGCGCGCGGCATTGCCGCAGGCTTCCACCTCGCCGCCATCGGCGTTGTAGATCCGCATGAAAACATCCGCGCGCTCCGAGGGCTCGAGCACGATCACCTGATCGCACCCCACAGGCCCCTTGCGATCCGCAAGCTTCCGCACCTGGTCGCTCGTCAGGCCAAGCGCCCGGGCGCGGCCGTCCAACACGGCGAAATCGTTGCCGAGACCGTTCATCTTGCGAAAGGCTATTGCGCTCATTGTAACGATCCGTGGGGCCGGGCGCGGCGGCTGGGAGCCAAAGCCCGCGCGATTGGCGCCCTTATAGCGGGCAAGCGGGGGCTGCGAAAGCATGGGCCGGCCCTCCAAGGGCATCGAATATTCAGATCGCAGCGGAAATCTGATAGGTCACACGTCCATGACAAAAGCCACCACCCATGATCATGCGACGACGGCGCCCTCGCCCTGGGTCGCTCGCTTCTTAGCCGGCGTGCCGAAGGGGCGCGAAGTGCTTGACGTCGCCAGTGGACGGGGGCGGCATCTTCGCCATGCCTTGGAAGCGGGCTACCGCGTTGTTGGCCTCGATCGGGACATCTCGAAGCTCAAGGACCTAGACGGCCAGAAAGGCGTCGAGCTGATCGAAGCGGATCTGGAGGACGGCAGCCCGTTTCCGCTGGAGGGTCGGCGCTTCGCCGGCGTCATCGTGGTGAATTATCTCTACCGGCCAAGGCTCTCGGCCATTATCGGCGCGGTTGCCGACGATGGCCTGTTGATCTACGAGACCTTTGCCCGTGGCCATGAGCGCTTCGGCAAGCCGTCTAATCCGGACTACCTGCTGAAACCCAACGAGCTCATCGAAGCGGCCGCGCCCGATCTGGTGGTGGTGGACTACGAGTATGGCCTGCTGCCGAAGGGACCGAATTTCGTGCAGCGGATCGCCGCCTGCGGCCCGCGCCACCCCTGGGCTGAAAGTGAGCCGTTCGAGCTTGGCTCGGCAGGCTGAATCAGTCCGAATCCATTCCTGGTCACGGGCATCTACCGCCATCAGAAACTCGACATGACCGGGATGGATTGGCTTTAAGCCCGAGATAACATATGAAGACCGCGCAGCTCGCGGATAGCTGTGGGCGGGGAGCAGCAGCTAGTGTCTCAGTGGGGCGCTGCTGCTCCCCTTCGGCATCCAGAAACTCCTGGCGCCGAAATGCCGCACGCAGGGGCGAACCCGTTCAATTCTGGGGAACGACGAGTCCGTCGCATGCTCGAGCCCGCCGACTTCCTCTGCAGGAGCAGTGGTGGTCGGCAGAAACATTCGCATATGCATTTAGATGCTTCTTCCCGAGCAAAGGTTACGCAGGGAATAGACGCGCCGTTTGGCTGCTGAAGCCAGGAGCACGACCTTACGTTAACGTCAATTGCTGCAGGTTAGCTTCGCCAATACACCACAGAGTGGCGCGGAACGGCGTCAATGTGACAAAGAGAAACGTTGGTCGAGATAAAAAAAGCTAATGTGCAGAACTAAACTAACATTGTAAGTGTTAGAGAAATCAATACTAAATTAGCGGGAAGAAGATAATTTCCCAATAATATGGCGTACACGTCCTGTGGCTTTATTACAACGTTTGTCAGGAAATGTGGCCCATGAGTTACGTATTGAATCGACTTTGCCGGAACGGTGAGCTATTTCGGAACTCTCAGTGGGGCAATTAGCAACGAAGCATACGACCAGCAAAGGGGTACAACCATGCAGGGTCAAAAAAAGCTTTTTGCTCCCGTCTCTACAGTCGCTGAGGCATTTGCTCAGGGCGATTGTCACCACGGGTGGCATGCGAAGCAGGTGACGCACAAGCCGATGAATTTCGGCATGTCGGACACCACGACCCGTCGCGCACTGCGCGTCTAGCAAATAACGAAGCAAACATAGGCATCATTCTCAGGGAGCAAGGACTCCCGGAGAGCGGCGACTGGATGACATGCCATCCGAGCAATCGGAGGCATAGTCCGGGGGGAGACAAATTGAAATGTTGGGACAAAGCAAAATAAAGACATTGCTGCTGGGGGCCTCTGCGCTTGCCTTCTTGGCGGGTCCGGCAACCGCTGGCGGCTACATTCAAACTTTGGGACTGGGTCAGAGGACGTCGAGCTTGGCGGGTGCCGTAACGGCGAAGAGCCAGGACTTTGATGCCTTCTATACAAACCCGGCGGGTGCCGCGGACTTCGACACCCCACTGATCGGTTTGACCGCGAAGATCATCGACACGACGCCTCTTGACGAAAATATAAACGACGGGAGCCCGGCGGGACATAGCATTACCAATACCTGGCAAGGCGAGCCAGTTGCGATCGCACCGGCCACCGGCGCCTATCTGCCGTTGATCCCGGGCAGCGTGGTCGCGGGTCTGGGCATCGGCGCGCCCTTCGCGCTGACCGCTGACTACGCGGATCAGCCCTTCGGCACGATCGTCTCGAACGAGAACACCTCGGACATCGAGTTTCTCTACATCGAGGCCGTGCCGACGGTCGCCGTGAAGCTAACCGACAGGATCAGCATCGGTGGCTCGGTCAATATCGGCCTTGCCAAGCATGTTAAGGAATCCATAAGGGTGGACAGTGTGGCGGGCACCGGCGTTTCCGGTGAGTTCTTCCTAGAGTCGGACAACGATCTGCCGCTTCCGGTGGCGCCGTGGGAGTTTTCGACCGATCCCACCGCGGTGACCTTTACGCTGGGCACGCAAATCAAATTGACCGATACGTTGAAATTCGGCCTCACCTATCGCGAAGAGACGCCCAATCAGTATGAGGGCGACGTGCGGTTCTTCACGCAGGTTCCGGGTGCATTGCTGGTCGGTACGCCGTTCGCCGGCAATACCGTCAGCGCCTGCGTAGGGCCGCCCGAACAGGCCGGCGTTTGCGACCTGAACTTTGGCATCGAGCGCTTCCGCCTCGACCTGGAATTGCCGCGCCACCTTCAGTTCGGCTTCGAGTGGTGGGCGCTGCCCAATTGGGCGCTGTCGTTCGACGCGCAGTGGACCAACTGGTCCGACGCGACGGGTTGGGGCTCGCCGATCGAAATTCAATTGACGCAGACCCAGTCGGTCAATGCCATTAACAACTTCAGCGTTGGCATCGGCGGATTGCTGAACCTGCTATCCACCTTGCCGGCCATAGGCGGCAATGGAGTGGACTGTGGTGTCAACGCCGTCAACCTTCCATGCGGCATCAATGCCACTTTCTTCAACTACAACGCCCGGGATACTTGGTCGTTCATGGTGGGCTCCGAATATGTCCTCAACGATACTTGGACGCTCCTGACGGGTTACCAGTACAACCAGAGCTTCATGCCGAAGGAAAACCGCGACTGGATCACCTACGATACGGACAAGCACTTCATCACCGGTGGCGTCGAATACACCACGCCCTCGCCGTTTGGTGAATTGAAGCTCAACCTGGGCGGCCAGTTGGTTATCTATGAAGATGAGACCATCCAGGCCGGCCAGAGCACGACGGCTGGTGGCGTTGGCCCGAACGCATCGCTTGGCGGGTTCGGCGCCAGTCCGGCGTCCAACTCCATCACGCCGTTGAACGCGATTGGCTTTGGCACCAACGAGCTTCCGTTCTCGCAGGGCGGTTATCTCTGGACCATCGGCATGGGCGCGACGCTCCGCTTCGGAGCCGGCGGCTAAGCCGAACCAAACAACCCAACGAAACAAAAGGCGGGCGCCCATGGGGCGCCCGTTTTTCTTTTGGCTTGATGGATCTGGCGACCACGCTCCAGCACGAACCGATGCCCAATTCCGGGATTGGGCTTACCAGGCCACGGGCATTATATCGCTGCAACCAGGTCCGAGGCGGTTGGGAATTACGAGAAGGGCTGGACCATCAGGCTCTGCGGGCACTCAGCACTGCCTGTACAAAGCTCTCCGGAACATCTCCATCATCAACGGGCACGGTTTTTTCCAATTTGATCGTTTGCTGATAGCCAAGGAGATAGTCGCTGCATTCGCGGCAAAACATGCAGTGAATTTGGATCCGCCGCCGCAACCCCGCCGTCAGCGAACCTTCGACGTAGTCGTGCAGCAACGCGTCGAAGTCCCGGCACGTTATCATCAGCGGAATGTATCGCATCATGGCCCACTTCAGGGCGCGGGATAAGCGCAGGCGCGCATCCGTCATGGCTCGGTCTCAGCTCCAATAACAGGCCGCAGCAGAACTCTTAACGCGGATCGCGCTCGGTGCAGCCTGACCTTTACGGTGCCCTCTGTAATTTTCAGCAGCGCGGCGGTTTCCGCCGTGCTCATCTCTTCGATATCTCTGAGCAGCAAAACGATACGATATTTCGTCGGCAGCTCGTTGATTTTTTCGGTAACCAGAACACGGATTTGGTTGCCCTCAAGGATTTCTATCGGGGATGCAATCTCTGGCCAGAGGCCTTCTACTCGGCAGTCGAACTTATCGAACTCCGGCAATAGGTCTTCGATAGGCCGTTCGTCCCAGCGTCGGCGTGAATGGATCGTTTTCAGTGCCTCGTTCAATACAATGCGATGCAGCCATGACTTCAACTTGGAGCGGCCCTCGAAGCGTTCGATGCTGCGGAATGCATTCAGGAACGCCTCCTGCACGCAGTCCTCCGCCAACGCGTTGTCGATGACATAGCGCCGTGCAAGCGAGAGCATCCACCCTGAATGTTCGCGAACAAGCTCTTCCGCGGCGCTGTCGTCGCCGGCCTTAAGGCGACGGACGAATTCGGCCTCGGGCACTACGGGGTTTGTCGTCCGGGTCGTGCGCAATTGCGGTCATTCGAATGTGGCCAAGCATCAACCCAGAAGCACGTCACGCCGATGGAATGCGCATGATCCCATTCTCCCCTCTTCCAGCGTGATCCGGGCCAATCAGGCTCAGCCCGACATCGATCCGTGGAATGGAGGCGTGCCCCGTACGCCACCCGGTCTCACTGACCGCACGCTAATTCCGGGCCAATCTCACGCTCGACGCGGCTCCGGATTTGCTACCTCTAGGATAGTGCGGAGGTCAGGCGAGATTCAAGTCACAGTTGAGCAAAAGCGCGTGATGTACTGCTTCCAATTGTCGCTATAGTCAGTAGTCGGAAGAATTAGAGGGCGCCGGCGGTGGCCGGTTCGGGATCATTCGCTGAAAACCGCAGACAGGTCCCGATGCCGGCTATGTTGATTCGCGATCGCCATGACCGGATCTTGGGGGATTGTAAATCTGCGCTCGCCCGCTGGGCGACGGGCCGTGGCTCAGCCTTGGTCGATGCCCTCTCAGCTTCACCCGGCGTCGAGCACGATCAAATGATTGGGCAGCTCGTTCCGGTCGATGCTGCCTGGAGGAAAGTGCTCCGCAAGAGTGCTGCCGCATTCCTCCATGATGGCGAACAGGCCCTTCATGCGCTCGCCCCTGGCCAAATGCTGGGTGAGCCTATCGACCATCTGCTCCCAGGTCTCCGGCGGCACCTGCTCGTCGATCGCCCTATCCGCGATGATCTCGGCGTAACGCTCGGCGAAGGAGAGATAGATCAGCACGCCGGTACGGCCAGCGGTGGTGTGTAGATTCTGGGCCAGAAACTGCTCGACCGCACGTTGATGGGCATGGGTGCGCTTGATGCCGCCCGGCACCAGCGCTAGCCGGATGGTTTTCCACTGTGCGAACAGCACGGCTAATGCGAACACGGCGAGCTGCATCAGATAGATGAACTCGACCGGCCAATTGGTGAAAAAAATCAGCGGTAGCGGCACCGTGAGCGCGGCCAGTGCCGCCCACATCAGGGCAATGCCGTAATAGCGGCCCGAAGCTTCGGCCACGACGACGACAATCTCGCCGCTGGTCTTCGATTCGGCCCGCGAGATGGCGTCCGCGATGCTTTTGCGTTCCTTTGCGCTAAAGGGCTCCATTGGCATGTCCTACCAGCTGCCCGAGGCGCCGCCGCCGCCGAAGCCGCCGCCCCCGCCGGAGAAGCCGCCCCCGCCACCACCACGGCCACCACCGCTGCGTTTGCCGCGTGAGCCCGATCCCGGGATGAATACCGATCCCGCGCCACCGCGCCGGCCCGATTGCAGCGAGTTTTGCCGCATGATGTGGATAAACGAGATGATGATGATGATCCAAAAGAGCACCATGAACCAGTCCACCGGAGGGGCGTCGGCATCGCGCCGGACGTTCCGGCGAGCTTCGAGTTCGGCCGAATCGCCGGTCAATACGCGCCCGATATCGCGGGCGCCGATCATGATGCCTCCGGGGAAGTCGCCGGCGCGAAAGCGCGGCAGGATCGAGGTCTCGATAATGACCTTGGAGAGCGCGTCGGTGAGGATAGGCTCGAGGCCGCGGCCGACTTCGATGCGGACTTTGCGTTCGTTTGGGGCGACAATCAGAAGCACGCCGTTGTCGAGCTCTCCGGTGCCAATGCCCCAATGACGTCCCAGCCGATAACCGTAATCCTCAATTGGGTAGCCCTGCAGCGAGGGAAGCGTGACCACGACCAGCTGATCGGAGCCCTTGTCTTCGAGCGCCTTGAGCTCGGATTCGAGTTCCATCCGCTGGGATGGACTCAGCAGGCCCGCGTCATCGACCACGCGGCCGGTGAGGATCGGAAATTGTGGTTGAGCGAGAGCGGGTGCCAGGCACAAGGCCAGCGCGACGCAGCACAGCAACGCTCCCAAAAGCCGCGGCATGGAGCCCATCGTCCCCTTCGATCGCCCCTGCTCGCTAGAACTTCACCTCGGGCGCGTTGGTCGTCTCCTCGGTCACGGTAAAATTCTGCATCGGCTCCGCATCGCCATAAAGCACGGTTCGCCAGATGCGGCCGGGGAAGGTTCGCAATTCAGTGTTGTAGTCCCGGACGTCGGCGATGTAGTCGCGCCGGGCGATGGCAATGCGATTCTCGGTGCCTTCAAGTTGGGACTGTAGGGCCAGAAAGTTCTGGCTCGACTTCAGATCCGGATAGTTCTCGACCACCGCGAGCAGCCGCGCCAGCGAGCTGGTGAGTTGACCCTGTATTTCCTGGAATCTCTCAAACGCTTGTGGGTTCGTCAGAATGTCGGGCGGGATCTGCATCTGTGTGGCTTTGGCCCGCGCCTCGACCACATCGGTCAACACCGTCCTCTCCTGCTCCGCGAAACCCTTTACCGTTTCCACAAGGCTGGGAATCAAATCGGCGCGGCGCTGGTATTGGTTCAGCACCTCGCTCCAGCCGGCTTTTGCGCGCTCTTCGAGCGTGGGTATGGCGTTGATGCCGCAGCCCGCCAGAAGCATGCTCACGAGCAATACGCAAAGGGTGCGCGAAACGGTGTGCCAGATCCGCATCGATGCCGTCATTTCAGCCTCCCTGATCATTTCCATGTTTCCCGGTGAATATTGGCCTGCCTTACCCCTAACGGGACCTAGCATGTCCAAAGCAGCTGGATGCACCACATGTGTCGAGGGGGCGGGGTGCCGCGTGATCATGCCGATGATTGCATCAGTTTGCTAGATGCCCGCGTGCTCCCGACGCACGGAATCATCCGTTGGATGGCGCGACCACCATCCGGCCAGCAGGGCGCCTGACAGGTTGTGCCAGATGCTGGCGACGGCGCTGGGCAGCGCCGCAAGGGCCGAGAAATACTGCAGCGCCAGCGCCACGCCGAGGCCGGAATTCTGCATGCCGACCTCGATGGCGATGGTCCGGCAAGTGATGGGGTCCATTCTAAGCAAGCGCGGGATCGCGTAACCGCCGGCTAGCCCCGCCAGATTGTGCAGCATTACCGCCGCCACCACCGCGGGGCCGACCAGCGCCAGATCCTCCCGGTTCAAGGCGACGATGATGGCGATGGCGACGACGATTGCGCCTGTCGCCACCACGGGCAGAGCCGGTTTCAATAGCGCCACCTGGCGATGGAAGAACGTGTTCAACGCCACGCCGAGCAGCACCGGTAGCAGGACGATTTGCACCAGGCTCACCAACATGGCCCCGACCGACACCTGCACGGTCTGACCCACCAGCGCCCAGGTGATCACCGGTGTGGCGACGACCGCCAACAGGCTCGAGACCATCGTCATGGTCACCGACAAGGCTACATTCGCCTTGGCGAGATAGCTGATCACGTTGGACGCGGTTCCGCCTGGACAACTCCCCAGCAGCACCAGGCCGGCGAGCAGCTGGGGCGGCAGGGCAAGCGCGGTGCCGATCGCCAGCGCCGTCAGCGGCATGATTGTGAATTGCAGCAACACCCCGAGGCCGACTGCCCCGGGCCGGAGAGCGACGCGCTTGAAGTCGGCCGGCGTCAAGGTCAGCCCCATGGCGAACATGATGACGATCAGCAGCGGCACGATGGCGCCGCCGTATGGGGCAAAGATCGACGGTTCCAGATAGGCCACGATCGATGCCGCGACCGCCATGGCAGGAAACAAGATCGAAATCCCAAGCATTGGGCGCCTTTCAGCTCCTAGGTGACCCTGAGCGCTCGCAACGGAAGTCTCTCAGGCGAGGGCATGGCGCTTGTATCCCAGGCTCGGGCTCACCCGGGAAGACTCAGCGTTTTGATGACTTGCGGCGAACGCCTGTCTCCGGCGTGCCGCCAATGATCCGAACCTCGCGTTGCGGCATCGGGATATCGATCCTGTTCTCGCGCAGGGCGTCCCAGACCAGAAACATGATGTCCGAGGAGAACTTGTTGGGGCCGTCATCCAAACCATCGACCCAGAACTCGACGGCGAATCTGACGCCATCGCCCGCGAAGCTGCGCATTTCGCAGTCCGGCTCTTCGGGCTTTTGCAGGACCCGGGGGTGTTTCGAGACGGCGGCCTGAATGATCGGGGGAACCTTGTGGAGGTCGGTATCGTAAGCGACCATGAAATCCACTTCGTAGCGCTGATCGGGGCCATCGCGCGTCCAGTTGATGAACTCCGTCGTGATGAACCTTTCATTGGGGACGTTGATTTCCTTGCCATCGAAGGTCTGCAGCGTCGAGGACCGCATATTGATGTCCTTGACCGTGCCGGCCTTGCCGTCCTCGAGTTCGATGAAGTCGCCAACCGACAGCGATCGTTCCAGCAGGATGATGATCCCGGAAATGAAGTTGGAGGCGATTTGCTGGAGGCCGAAACCCAGCCCCACGCCCAGCGCGCCGCCAAACACCGTCAGGGCCGTGAGATCCAGCCCCAGAATCTGCAGCAGCACGACGAAGATCACGCCAAACAGCACGATCTGAAATAGCTTGGCGAACAGCTCGCGGGTGGAAATGTCCAGCGCTTCGTGCTCGCGAATGGCCTTCTGGCCCAAATTGCTGGAGATGCGTCCGAGCCAAAACAGAATGCCGCCGAAGATCGCCGCCTTGGCTAGGAACCAAAGCGATATGCGGATGTTGCCAAGCTCCAGGGATATGCCGTCCAGGAAGGCAATGGTCTCGTCGAGCAGGCCGAACACCCGCAGCGTGGCGAGCGGGATGGCGATCCAGATAGCGGCGGAGCGGATCAGGGGATTGGTGACGAAGCGGTTGATCGCGGAATAGAGGACGAAGACGACCGCGGCGCCTTCGGCGAGCCTGATCAGCCAGGCGGTGCCAATCGTGGCTGTCGCGATTTCGATGGCGATGGCGAGAAACAGAACGATGAGCAACGAGAACAGCAGGTCGCTGCAGGCGAACACCCACTCCCTGAGCTTCAGGAATCGGCCCTTGCCGGGTTTCTTCTTGAAGAATGGGACGCGGGTCCGGATCTGCTTGGCGACGATCTGGGCCGCGGCAATCGCGAGTATGATCGCCGCGACCTGGGCATAGAACTGCGGGCTGGTGGCCCAGTCCAGAACCGTCTCCAAGACCTTCAGGCCGTAGACCTGTAACTCATCAATTGTCTGCATTGCGCGCCCTCGTCGATTTCGCGGTACCTAGACCAACGGATTGGGCAAGTTGATGGCCCGCCCGCAGGTTTTCGGCAACGATAATCCTGCATGTCCCCATACGAATCCGTCATTGCGGCGGCAAGCGCAATTACGCTGTAATCGGCCAATTCCAACGCCTTGCCGACGAGCAAGCCGAAAAGGAGAGAGTGATGCTGCGACGATCTAAATATCTGGCGCTTGTGCTGGCGCTTCTCGCGATATCTTCTGTGCCCCCGATCGCGCGCGCTGCCGATAAGGTGGTCCACGATGCGGAGTTCTACGTGCTCCAGGCCCAGAATGGGGACCGCTGGGCGGCCGAGGACGACGAGCTCGACAGGAAACTGGCGGCGCTGCGCCAGAAATTCGGCAGGCCGCCCAACGTGGTCTACATCCTTTGGGACGATACCGCGTTCGGCTCTGTTGGTTTCCCGGGGCTGCAGAAGAATTTCGGCTACACCACGCCCAATCTGAACAAGATGGCGGCCGAGGGCATCAACTTCACCCGGATGTATACCGAGCCCTCCTGCACGCCGACCCGCGCGGCGTTCCTGACAGGGCGCATTCCGGTGCGTCACGGCATGGGCGTGGTGGGCATGCCCCACGAATTCTCAGGTCTGCGCGCCGACGAGGTGACAATCGCCGAGGTGCTTTCCAAGGAAGGCTACGCCACCGGCTTTTTCGGCAAGGGGCATCTGGGCGACATCGAGGAGAGCTATCTGCACAACCAGGGTTTCGACGAGGCGCTGTTCACGCCGATGAACCAGATAACCTCGCTCTATAACCCCCAAGGCAACGCGGCCAACGCGGTGCTGGGCCTGTTCCCGGACATCTACCCGCCCGATCCCTACCGGCTGGATAATCCCGGACTGGTTCCAGCCGGCTGGGTGATGAATATCGAGGGCAAGAAGGGCGAGCAGGGCCGCGAATGGTGCGGCACGTCGAACGAGTGCTACGCCAAGGTGGACCCGGAGTCCGAGAAGCGGACACTCGATTTCATCCGCCGGAACGCCAAGGCCGAAAAGCCGTTTTTCGTGGCCTATTGGCCCAATTTCCTAAACTTCTTGGCGCCCGACATGCCGAAGAAGTCCGAGGCCGGCCTCAAGGTCGCCGATTCCTTCGGCAAGCTCGACGACTTTGTCGGGCAGTTGATGGAAGAACTGAAAAAGCTCGGCATTGCCGAGAACACGCTTGTGGTGGCGATGGCCGACAATGGCCCGATGGTCCACAGCCCGCCGCCGGGTTGGGGCATGCTGCCGATGATCTATCGGGGCGGCAAGGGCGACTTCACCGAGGGCGGCGTGCGGGTCCCGGCCTTCGCCTGGTGGCCCGGCACCATCGAGAAGGGCCAGGTGGTCGGCGACATCATCCACGTCACCGATCTCTACACGACCTTCGCGCGGCTGGGTCAGGCCAAGAAGAACATCCCCACCGACCGGGTCGTCGATGGCCTGGACCAGACGGCCTTGTTCCTGAACGGCGATACCCATAGCCGGCGCGACTATGTCTTCATCTATGCCGGCCATCAGTTGGGCGCCACGGTGAAGGGCCGCTACAAACGCCATTGGATTGGCGCGGGCGAAGTGGCCGCATCGGGCATGCCGGAGGCATATTACGACCTCTATATGGATCCCCGCGAGGAGCAGCCCCAGCTGGTGCCCCTGATCCATACCCAGGGTCAGTTCAACCAGATGCGAGCCCGCCACGAGCTCTTCAAGAAGAAATACCCGGATGTGGAGAATGGCAAGGGCGTTCCCTATACGGGGCTCTCCAATGCGCGGCCCGAGACCAAGGCGATCGGCCAGCGCGTCGATGCGATGGTCAAGGCCATGCCCTTCGACGTGAAACAGTATCTCGACTTCTACGTGCCGGGCAGCGACGCAGTGGGCGATTGGGGCCGGTAGGCGATTTGAAATGGGAAGGGCCATCCCCCCAGGGATGGTCCCTCGACTCAGGCGGAGAACGCTCGACTGGAAGGCCCGGCCGCGTGGATCAACGCGTGCCGGTCAGTTAGGATTAGCTGGTTTGAATTGGCCGGTGGTTTGCCGAACCCGCCGCACCGGAAATGGAGCATAAAATGCAGAAATGGGGAGCACTTCTGGCGCTTGTTGGGATACTGCTGATCCCGGCCATCGCCAATGCCGACGATGCTGCCACGATTGACGAAATCGAAGCGGCGTCCGATGGGCTGAACCAGGCGTTCCAGCGCCAGGACGAGGCGTATATCAAGGAAAACACCACGGACGATCACATGGCGATGTTCGCGCTCTGGAGTGGACCCAAGTCTATCGCCGAGAATCTCGAATTGCTGGGCGATCTGAAGATGAAGCAGACCATCCTATCGGGTCCCGACGTCATGCTGCTGGCCCCCAAAGTCGCCATGCGCACCAGCACCATGAAGCTCGAAGGCGAATACCAGGGCAAGCCCCTGGAGGAGCGCGTCTACAAGACCCAGATCATGGTGAAACGGAACGGCAAGTGGCTGGAGAAGTTCTATCAATCGACCATTTTGGATTGATGGCTTGGGACGGCGCAAATATCAGGGCCGCTTCGCTTCGCTAATCTGACGCCGTAGGCCGGCTTAGAAGTCGTCCGCTAATAGCCCGAAGCGGACATCGGTCGGGACCTGCTTACCGATAATTCTCCCATGACCTGACCTTCCGTCTCAGGGTGCCGGGACCAACTCTGATCCATATTTCGGATCAACTTGGATCAGCCGAGGTGACTTGCGGAGCTGTGAACGGCTCGGTGCGGTGCACTATGCCGTCGGCATACAATCCATCGATCTCGGCATCCGATAAGGCCAGCATCGTCGAGAGGATGTCGGTGGTGTCGTCGCCGATCGACGGCGCGCCGCGCCAAATGCGTCCCGGTGTCAGCGACATTTTCGGCACCACGCCGAAGACCTTGATCGGCACACCCGACTGACGGTCGAGTACCGGCACCGTCATGTCGCGAGCCGCGTAGTGCTCGTCGTTACATTGGTCGCGCACATTGAACACGCGAGAGCAGCCAATTTGCGCCGAGTTGAGCGCGGCTTCCACCTCGAGCGCCGTAAGCGCAGCGCAGTATTCGCGAAGCCGCCGGTCGAGTTCCCGCCCCTTCTTAGAGTTTACGGCCGCAGCGTCCTTCGAGCATTCGTCGTAGCTGTACTCCACTGGGTCGAGACCGAGGAATCTCGGCACCCTGTCGTAGATCGCACCGGCGACGGCGCCGATAAAGACCCAGCCATCGCTGCATTTGAACGTATCGTAGGGCTGGAACCCCGGCGCCCGGTTCCCAGCATGCCCGTAGACCGCGCCTTCACCTGTGAAGAGCGGCAGCGTGTTGCCATTGGTCTCCGCGATCGCCTCATATTGCGCCAAATCGATCACCTGGCCGCGCCCGGTCTTCTTAACCTCCCATAGCGCCATCATCGTTGCCGCCCAGCCCGTGAGCGCGGTGATGTAGTCGCCGGTGTAGGTCTTGGCACGCTGCGGCGGACCGGCAGGATCGCCCGTCAGATGCATCATCCCGCCATAGGCCTGGGCGATCGCGTCGTAGCCTGGCCGCCCGAGATACTCCTCCTTGCCGTACTGCCCGTAGGTGCTGACCCGCACGATCACGAGGCTCGGATTCACCGCAAGCGCCAGCTCGTTGGTGATGCCATTGCGTTCGAGCGTGCCTGGTGCCGACGATTCCATCCAGACGTCGGAAATCTTCCATAAAGCCATCAGCAGCTCGACGCCGCGCACCTTTTTGAAGTCGAGCCCCAGCGACAGCTTGTTCTTCGTGATTTCGGCCTCATCGCAGCCATGGGCGCGGCGTCCGCGCACCAATTGCGGCGCGGTAAAACGAAACGTGTCGCCGCCTGGCTTTTCTGTGTGGATTACTTCGGCGCCGAACTCGGCCAGCTTTGTGCCGATATAGGGCTGCGCAATCAGCTGCCCGGTACCGACCGCGCGGATGCCTTCCAATGGCCCGAACGCCGGAGCCAGGCACGGCGTTTTGGGTCGCTCCAGGCGCTTGATCCAATCCGGGATTGAACCTTGGAGTTCCTCGACTTTGCCCTCGTCTTTGACGAGTCTCCGATCGTGCGCCATATGAATCCCTCCCCATACCCGAATTTTCCCGGGTGATCGCCGGTTCCGCTGTCAAAGTAGCCATTCGGGCTCTCGGCGGCAATTCTGGGGCCAATGTGATTGGGGTAAGCCACTCGCTAGAGTACGCTGCCGCTGGCATGGCCACCAAGATTTGGATGGAGGGATGACGATCCGCGGGCTGACGGAGCCGAAGGCTGCGCACTCGTCACATTAAAGGCCCGAAAGAAGTCTCGCTATGATGCCTGAAGCCGCCGATTTTCAGCGCGATTGCGATGAGCTCGCAAGTCTGCTTGACGGGATCGATGATCGTTGCCTTGCAAGGCCAACTCAGTTCAAAAACTGGACGATCGAAGATGTGATCGCCCATCTCTATGTCTGGAACGCCGCCGCGCTTCTAACGCTTCGTCACCCCGACCGTTTCGACGCGTTTCGCACACGAATATTTGGGCTATTTGACAAAGGCACATCGCATCGCGATGCCCAACGCATCTGGCTTGATGAAGAAGAAAACGGGCTGTCCGGTCGAACCCTTGTCGACCAATGGCGCGCCAACTATCCAGTGGTGGCCGAGGCCTATGGCGAAGCTGATCCCGCGGCGCGCGTGGCTTGGGCTGGGCCCGACATGACAACGACCTCCAAAATCGTTGCTCGACAGATGGAGACCTGGGCCCATGGCCAGGCGGTCTTCGATGTGTTGGGCAAGAAACGCGTGGAGTCCGATCGGATTAAGAATATTGCTCATTTGGGTGTGATTACGTTCAGTTGGTCATTTCGCAATCGCGGCGAAGTGCCTCCCGCGCCCAAGCCCCATGCCAGCCTCACTGCGCCGTCAGGTGCGATCTGGGAATGGAATCAGCAGCAGTCGGACAATGCAATCATCGGCACCGCGACGGATTTCTGCCAGGTCGTGACCCAGACCCGCAATGTCGCGGATACTGATTTGACAATCTTTGGTGAAATCGCCGCCGCTTGGATGTCCCGGGCCCAGTGCTTCGCGGGGCCGCCGGAACCGCCCCCGGCACCAGGCACACGGGGAATGGCAGCCCGGGCTTGAATACGTCAGCCGAACGGCAAGTGGTTGGAGAAGTTCTATCAATCGACCATTTTGGATTGATGGCTTAGGACGGCGCAAATATCAGGTCCGCTTTGCTTTGCTAATCTGACGCCATAGTCCGGCTTAGAAAGCGTCCGCTCATAGCCAGAAGCGGACACTCGGCTGTCGACTCAACATCGTGGATTCTCCTTTGTTTGGTCGATAAGCTCCCGATCCTGGGAGACAGGACGTGGAACGCAAGCTTGCCGCGATCATTGCGGCTGACGTAGTTGGCTATACTCGCCTGATGGGCGGCGACGAAGCGGGGACCCTTCGTCGACTTACTGCGCTTCGCGAGCAAGTTCTGGAACCCCTCATTGCCAAGCATCGTGGACGCGTCGTCAAACTCATGGGCGATGGCCTGTTGGTGGAGTTCGCCAGCGTGGTGGATGCCGTCGATTGCGCCTTGGACTGGCAGCAGCAGGTCAGTCGCCACGAAGCGGAGAATGATGACAAAAATCAGCTCATATTTCGAATTGGCATCAACCTTGGAGACGTGATCGTCGAAGGCGACGATCTATTTGGCGA
>Ga0315336_1002109_pt1 | contig 32474 bp, 26 predicted proteins | sample ASW5metaG_FD_204512 | JGI IMG/M metagenome (GOLD analysis project Ga0315336, IMG submission 204512) | Ammonia-oxidizing marine archaeal communities from Monterey Bay, California, United States - ASW #5 | ecosystem: Environmental > Aquatic > Marine > Intertidal zone | place: USA: California...
TCTCGAACAATGGTCTGTTGTTGACGTCCGACACGGCTGGTGGTGTGCTGGGGCTGTCGTTACAGAACAACACGGCCACGGACAATGGATCGCTGACTCCGTTTGGTTTGGCCTTTGGAATCACGGCTGAGAACGGTGCCACGATCAATGCCAACGATCCGACAGGTACTCCGTCGACCGGAATCATCGGCAACACGGGAACCGGAAACGGTACCGGACTGGCGCTGACGACCAATACGGGTGGAGTGATCAATGCGGTGATCGAAGATAACGACTTTTCAGGAAACACCAACACTTCGACGGGCTTGCGAGCCACGGCCAATACCGGTGCGATCAGCATCAGTTCATTCCTCAACAACACGATCAGCAACAACCGGGGTACCGGTGTCTGGTTTAATGCCAATGGCGGCGACATAACTGTGGCCGGGTTCAGCGGCAACACGATTGCGAACAATGATGAGCACGGTGTTCTGGGCATGGCGGATCTGGCCGGCACGCTCGACATGCAAATCGGGTTGACGAGCAGTGTGTTTCCCGACAACTCCATCCTGTCAAACGGCGCAGTTTCCGGAAACGGCATACAGATCGTGACCGCGGGTGACGGGATTGTCCGTGGTGCGATTGTCAACAACGAAATTCGTTCACAGCAGAACGGTGGTCACGGCATCTCGATTCTGACCAATCCCTCGGGGACGGTGGACTTCGGTGATACGGGGCTGAGCCGAGTGATTCAGGGCAATCAATTCACCGACAATACCGGTGCGGCTGTGTTTGTGAATTCGATTGTTTCCGGGACCACCACGTCCGACATCAACGTCACCTTGCTGGGGAATACGCTCGAAAACAACGTGGGCGGTGTGATGACGAACCAGAGTGGAACAAATACGGCCTTGAGTAGCCGTCTGGCTTTGGCGATCGGGGGTGCGATCGGCACCGAAGATGTCAACGGGAACGGGATTTTGGACCCGGGTGAAGATCTCAATGGGGACTTGGAACTCAATCAGAACGACACAAACTTGATCCGCAACAACACGGCGTTTGGAATCTCTGTCGCCACGGGCGGCAACGCACTGAGTTCGGTGTTGATTCAAAACAACGAAGTGAGTGGAACGACCGGTACGGGCGTGCGATTCAGTCGCGAGGACTCCGCACTGCTCACCGCGGATGTGCGTGACAACGCGATCGTGTCCAGCACGCTCAATGGACTTGAATTCGCCACGATCGGTGCCGCTTCGGATCACCCGGATCAGCCATCCAGCGGGAGTCCCAACAGCCTGATTCTCGACAACAACATCATTGATGCCAACCTGGGAAGTGGTGCGGCATTTGACGTGCTGGGAGATTCCTATCTGCTGGTCAGTGCCCTGCGGAACACGATTACCAATAACACCAATCACGGAATTCAGGTCCAGACGTTTCAGAACGGAGCCTTCGGCGATCCTCTGACACCTCCGGGCAGTGCGATCGGGACGCGATCACTGTTCGACGGAAATACCATCACTGGCAACCAGCACAATGGAGTGGAACTGAAGGCCATTGACCGCAGCCGCATTCTGCTTGAGATCACCAGCACGCTGGCGGACACGACAATTTCTAACAACGGGTCCTTGATCACTCTGGATGCCCTGGACACGTCCGACATTTTGGATCATCCGGATCCGACCGAGGTTCTGACGCTGGGAACCACCGGGCGCAATGGGATTCGATTCGCCACCAACGGCGGGCGATCCAATCTGCTGATCAATTCCGGAACCGGTTTCGACACCGTGATTGCCGACAACGGCAATTCCACGCTGGGTGGCAACGGCATTCAGATGATTGCCCGCAATACGGTGCCCGACGGTACCGGACTGCCCACCGGAGAGAATTCGACGATCACGATTCAATCTTCAACGATCTCGGGGAGCATTGCCGAGGCGGGAACGCTGTTGCAGGGAGACGGCATTCAGTTGTCACTGTTCGAAGAATCGAACACGCAAGTGGTCATTGGCGGTTCCGCTGCCCTGGGACTGGGCAATACGATCCAGTCCAACGAGGGTGATGGAATCTCGGTCAGTATCGCTGACCTGGCGAGCCCCAATATCTCGATTGAAGCCAATACGATTGGTGGGGCCGCACTGGACAACAGTCAAGGCAACGGGGGCCACGGTCTGAACATACGAACCGACCTGTTGGAAACGCAGTTTGCCGGTCTGGGATTGCAGGCTGAAGGAGCGATTCCCAAGATGCAGATTGATGGAAATACGATCGTCCGCAATCAGTTGACGGGTGCCCGCGTCCTGTTGCGGGGTGCGGTCGGCTTCCGGCCCCGGTTGACAAGCGATGTGGACCTGGCCGAGTTCCGCTTCGAGAACGGAAACGTGATTTCGTCCAACCAGCTCGAAGGGATCTTGTACGAGGCCGATCCGGGTCGAGTCCAGGATGTGCTGCTGTCATTCCTGAGCACTCAAAACGGCGTACCTTACGATCCAGCCCTGCCGCCACTGAGTGCCTTGTACACGGCGTTGAACGGAGCCACCTTCAACGGCAAGGCTGCCGTACTGAATGGCAGTGGGCTGACACCGCCGCGATCGGGTTACATGAACCTGATCGCCGAAAGCAACTCGATGCTGATCGTGACCGATGCCACAGTCCAGAACAACGGTCTGGCGGCCTTGTCTGGTGGCGCGGCCAGCGACGGCGTGTTCGTCCGCGTGGCAACGAACTCGTATGTGGCTGCCGACGTCCAGGATGTGGCTTTCGGAGGCAACTCCCTGTCCGACTTCCGCACCGAGTCGCTTCTGACGACCGACGCTACTGGAACCGGCATCCAGACGGCGCCCTCCGTGGACCGGACCGGTGCCACAGACAACGACGACATCTTCCTGGATGACACGGCAACCCTGGATCTGCGATTCAATCGCAACAGCGGTGATTCGGGAATCAGCCTGGTGTCCAACGCCCTGCTCAACCCCGATGTGCTGAAGATTGGCGGAACGCGATTGGCGGAACTGTTCCAGGTCGATGGCCCGGACGCCACGTTCGGAACACTCAACGATCCGAACAACGTATTCATGCTGTTCGGCAGCCCACAGGACGTCCAGGGCGTGTTCAACAGCGGTGGCTACAACCTACGCACCAGTCCGGACGCACTGTTCCCGAACATCAACTTCCCGCCGTACCTGCCATAACGGTTCGACTTGCAGAGCAATCGCACACTGGTACTCCACCCGGTTGCATCGGGTGGAGTGCCGTCTGTTGAGGGCGTGCAGTTGAGGTCGAGGGTTTTTTTTGTTCGCGGAGCGAGTTAGAATAATCGGCGGTTTTGGCTTCCAGAACTGCTGGTCGCCGCACTGTTTTGACCCCCGTGAATTGCGTTTCGGAAGTGTCAGATCGAGGGCCGCCACAATCGAAACGGGTGCAGGGTCGGTTGGCAAAGGGAATTCCATGTCGGGCAAGCGATTCGCATCTGTGTTGTTGTTTGGAGCACCCGGAGTCGGCAAAGGCACTCAGGGTCGGATTCTGGGGTCGATTCCGGGTTTCTACCATTTGTCCAGTGGCGATGTCTTTCGAGCCGTCGACGTCGGTTCGCGGGAAGGCCAGGAGATCTACCAATTCAGTTCGCGCGGTCAATTGGTTCCCGACGAATTGACGATTGCCATCTGGCGCAAAGCGCTGGATGGCTATATCCAGTTGGCCTGCTACAAGCCCCACGAAGACCTGCTGGTCCTCGACGGAATCCCGCGGAATATCGAACAAGCCAGGATGCTGACCGAATACGTCGATGTGTTGCGCGTCGTGTATCTGGTCTGTGAAGACGAAGACGCGATGGTCGATCGCATCAAACGCAGAGCGATCCAGGAGAACCGCGCGGATGACGCCAATGCCGAAGTGATCCGGCATCGGTTCGAAGTCTATCGCCGGCAGTCGACGGCCGTTCTGGAATTCTATCCGCCCGATGTGATTTCTCAGGTGGACTCCCTGGGCTCGCCCACCGAAGTCCTGTCCAAAGTGCTGGGGCAGCTGATTCCAGTCCAGAATGACATGCTGAGCCGTTAGGGACGCCCCTGCGGGGCGGCACGGTCACGGCGGCGCATCTGCAGTCCGTGTGCGCCGGAAAACACGTGACTCCGAGGTTTTCGTGCGACGAGTGGCACGGGATGCTTGACAGGGCTTTCGAGCTTCGCTTACCATTCGGAACTTCAACCCCGTCACGGTGCGTACCGTCAGGAATTTGCGTAGCCGAAACATGTGTACACTACCGGTTTCCGCTGCCTCTTGGGGGACTCCAAAGCAGAGATTGAGTTTGTTGCCATGGCCGTTCCCAAACGCCGGATTTCCAAATCGCAGGGCCGAAAACGCCGCAGCCATAATGCTGTGAAAGCGATTCAACTGGTGCGCTGCCCACAATGCCAAACCGCGGCGCCGTCCCATGTCGTCTGCCCCAACTGTGGATTTTATCAGGGGCGGACGCTGGTGGACAACGAGGATTAACGGCCGATGCGAATCGCGCTGGACGCCATGGGGGGGGACGATGCTCCCGGTCCGATCGTGCATGGGGCTCTGGCGGCTTTGATGGCAAATCCTGAGCTGGAAGTTGCGCTGGTCGGCGATGCGGAACGGCTGGAGTCCGTGTTGGCAGACGCCCCCGGATCGGCAGAGCGTCTGAGTGTGGTACCATCCGACGGTGTGGTGGGCATGGACGAAAAACCAACTCAGGCGTTGCGGCAAAAGCCGGATTGTTCGATCGCCGTCTGTTGGAAGCTGATGGCCGGCGGGAAAGCTGACGCCGTGGTCAGTGCCGGGAATACCGGAGCAGTGGTTGCTGCCGGATTGCGAACGCGTTTGTTTCTGCGCGGCGTCAAGCGGCCGGGGATCGCCGTGTCGCTGCCCACCATGCGCGGGCGTTCCGTTCTGGTGGACGTTGGCGCCAATCCGGCGGCACGCCCCGAACACCTGTTTCAGTACGGAGTCATGGGACGCGTTTATGCTCGGGCCATGGTCGGTGTTGAGGAGCCACGCATTGGATTGATGAATATCGGCAGCGAGGATATGAAAGGCAACGCCCTGTACCGTGAAACTCACCGGCTGTTGGCCGAGAGCTGGCTCAAGCCGCATTACGTGGGCAATGTCGAAGGCCGGGGACTGTATCGCGGGCAGGCCGATGTCCTGGTGTGCGAAGGATTTGTCGGAAACGTCGTGTTAAAAGTCAGTGAAGGCATGGCGGAGTTCATGATGCGGACTGTGGCGGACGAGGTGTTGTCCAGTCTGGATGCGGAGCGAGAAACCGCGTCGGAAGCCTTTGCTGAACTGGTACGTCGCTACCAGTATCGCGAAGCCGGCGGCGCGCCACTGCTGGGCATTGATGGCATCTGTATCATTTGTCATGGTTCGAGTGACGAAATGTCGATTGCCAACGCCCTGGCGGTGGCCGCGACTTTCCAGGATCGCGATATCAATTCGCAAATCGTCTCTGAGTTGTCCCGGGTATGATCGCGGACGGGGGACCATTTCCTGTTTGGCCGGGAGTTGCCAGGCAGGTTCCTCTCCAGCAGCAACACCGCGGCGCGGACCGACGCAGAGCAGTGCCTGAGGCAGGGAACCGGGAGGATTCAAGTGTGAGTGGTTTAGCGTTCATGTTTCCCGGACAGGGAGCACAACACGTGGGGATGGGGCGGGTGTTGGCGGAAAAATACCCCGCGGCCCGCGGACTTTTCGAGCAGGCGGCTGAGATTCTCGGGTACGATCTGGCCAGGTTGTGTTTCGACGGACCGGACACCGAACTCAACACAACCGCGATCAGTCAGCCCGCTTTGCTGGTGACCAGCCTGGCGGCAGTGGAGATGTTGCGTGCGGAATCACCTGGCGTGGTCGAAGATTGTCGCATGTGCGCCGGACTCAGCCTGGGTGAATTCTCGGCACTTGTGTTTGCCGGCGCAATGACTTTTGCGGATGCCGTGCGGGTTGTCAAATGTCGTGGCGAGGCCATGCAAGCGGCAGCCGACGCCACCCCGTCGGGAATGGTCAGCCTGCTGCTGCTCGATCTCGACCAGGTGCAGGCCATCCGCGATGAAGCCTCGGCTCAGGGCAGGCTGCAGATTGCCAACTACCTGTGCCCCGGCAATTTGGTGTTGTCCGGGGAACAGGCGGCCTGTGAGCGGGCGATGCAATTGGCTGAGCGGGCCGGTGGCCGTGGCGTCCCGCTGGCCGTCGCCGGTGCGTTTCACACGGAAATCATGTGCCCGGCGGATGTTCAACTGGCCCAGATCCTGGAAACCGTGGAGATTTGTCCTCCGCGGATTCCCGTCATTTCCAACGTGGATGCCCAATCGCATGACGATCCTGACGTTATACGCGGCCTGTTAGTACGCCAGATGATCAGCCCGGTGCGTTGGGAAGATTCCGTGAGAACCCTGTTGGATCGGGGCGCGGAGGCGTTTTATGAGGTGGGTCCGGGCAAGGTCCTCCGCGGTCTGCTCAAGCGAATTCACCGCAAGGTGCCCTGTGCCAGTGCAAATGATTCGTGATCCCGTCGCCTGTTTTTTTCAAGTCGGTTGAGTCTTGACGTTTACATCGAATTCGAAAAGCAGTATATCAACTCTCGTGGTTGAGTTGACGTAAGGTGGGCTAGTCGTCTGAGATACTCCCGTCAATGGTGACCAGCTTGAGTTGATTGATCTCGGAGGTAGTGCAGTGTCGTCTATCGAGGAAAGAGTTATTGGCATCGTCAGCGAGCAACTGGGAGTTCCCAAGGAAGACGTGTCACGTCCCAGTTCCATCGTTGATGACCTCAAAGCCGATTCGTTAGATGTTGTCGAGATGGTGATGGAATTCGAGGACGAGTTCGATATCACCATTCCCGATGATGATTATGAGAAGATCAAGACGGTCGGTGATGCGATCGAGTATATCGAAGATAAGGCATGATGGATGTCCAGGCGCGTGGTCGTCACCGGCATCTCTGTCATCACTTCGTTGGGCTGTGAGATCGCCGAATTCTGGGATTGTATTTGCGCTGGCAAGAGTGGTATATCTCCACTGAAGCGCTTCGATTGCTCGGAATTTAAAGTGCGATTTGGTGGTGAAGTTGCGGCATTCTCGCCCAAGGACCACCTCACAATTCGTCCCAACGAAGTGAAGCGTCTGGATCGGTTCGCCCAGTTCGCATTGGTTGGAGCCGATAAAGCCATAACGCAATCGGGAATTGACTTTGCCAATTCCGATCTGTGTCGATGCGGCGTCGTGACGGGCAGCGGCATCGGGGGATTGAGCGAAATCGAAAAGCAGCACTCCGTGTTGTTCGACCGTGGCCCACATCGTGTCTCGGCCTACATGATTCCCAAGCTGATGGCCAACGCCGCGAGCGGAAATATCTCCGTGCGCTGGCAGCTGCAGGGGCCAAGTTCCGCGGTAGCGACCGCCTGTGCTTCGGCCACGAACGCCATTGGTGATGCATTTCGCATCATCCAGACCGATGCCGCGGACGTGATGGTGACCGGTGGTTGCGAGGCCGCACTCACGCCCATGGGACTGTCGGGATTTGCCCGCATGAATGCGCTGTCCTTGCGGAACGAGGATCCGTCCAGTGCCAGTCGGCCTTTCGACAGAGGTCGCGATGGATTTGTGTTGTCCGAAGGGGCGGGTCTGCTGGTGCTGGAAGAACGCGAGCATGCCCTGCGGCGGGATGCCCCGATTCTGGCCGAGATCCTGGGATATGGCATGTCGGCAGACGGCTCGCACATGACCGCGCCCGATCCCAACGGTACGGGAGCCGCACGCGCCATGCAAGCGGCTCTCAAGGATGCGCGGACCAACCCGGAAGACATCGACTACATCAACGCGCACGGGACCAGCACGCCCTTGGGCGATGTCGCCGAAACATTGGGGATCAAATCCGTTTTTGGCGCGCATGCCAAACGATTATGCGTGTCCAGCACCAAGAGCCAGTTGGGGCACCTGCTCGGAGCGTCCGGAGGAGTCGAAGTCGCCACATCTGTGATGGCCATGAACGACCAGGTGCTGCCTCCCACAATCAACCTGGACGATCCGGACGACGGCTGTGACCTGGATTACGTAGCCAACGAGGCGCGGCCGGCAACCATCAAACGCGTGTTGAAAAACAGCTTCGGCTTCGGTGGCCACAACGCGTGTCTGGTGCTGGGCCTGGCCGAGTAGCAGGCAGCGAACTTCGCTGCCGCAAAAGCTCCGAGGCAGGCCACTCAGGCCACTCAGGTTGTGCCAATCATGCTCAGGTTACCCGACCGGTACAACCGATACAGTTGGTACGGTCGATGTTCTCGTCGTGATCGGGATCGGAACCTCCGGGCAATCGCTGGATTGCGGCTTGACCGAAATTCCAGTTTCTGAGAGATTTCCGCCCGATTGTGCGTCCGCACGCACCGCGACCTGCGTTCCTTCACGCTGAAATTCAACGGAGTCTGTAAGCATGCAAGTCAATCGCCAATCGATCGCGTGTCTGACAATGACCTTGGCACTGGCCGGCGGGTGTCAGAATGTGAATCACACCACCGAGGGAGCCGCCGTCGGAACGGGTCTGGGTGCGTTGGCCGGGGGTGTCATCGGCAACCAGAGTGGCAAAGCCGCCGAAGGAGCGTTGATCGGAGCCTTGGCCGGAGCTGCCGGAGGCAGCCTGATTGGGAACGCCAAGGATAATCACGAGCGCGCCGAGGCCTGGCAATCCTACGCCCAACACTCGGAACAGGTTCAGCAACAGCAGGCGCGGGCTCTGTCGGCCGACGACGTCATCGCGATGTCCAAAAATGCCAATATTGATGATCCGATCATCGTCACCGCCATTCAGAGACATGGTGTGAAGTTTGATGCCAACACGGATTACATCGTGCATCTGGCGGATCAAGGAGTCAGTCAGACTGTGATCTCGGCGATTCAGCGCTACGGCCAGTAACGGGCGATTCCCGTCACGCACACGATCAGCGTCACTGGGTTCAAAGTGTCTCGTTACAGGCCCCTCATGCACATGCTGGGGCCTGTTGTGTTTGCGGGGCGTTGCGTATCATGTCCTGCAGCGCTGTGTTATATTCTCGCCTGAATCAGGCCGTGGCCGTGCGCCGCCCTGTTGTTGTGTGTTTGCGATCAGCTCCGAGTTTTTCAGGACGGAGCGGCCGCCAGTGGATGATCAGCCAATGGATGATCAGTTGAATTCCAAGCGACGCGTCGTTTTCACCGGATTGGGGATTGTCAGTCCGATCGGTTTGAGCATCGATACGTTCTGGGACAGTCTGGCTGCCGGACGCAGCGGTATCGGCCGAGTTGAAGGCCTGCCGTTCATCGGTTCTCCCGATTGTGTGGCTGCTGAGGTGACTGAATTTACCGAATTGGCCGCGCGCAAGGTCCACCTGAAGAAACACCGCAAGAGCATCAAGGTCATGTGCCGCGAGATTCAGCTCGGTGTCGCCTCGGCGATGCAGGCGTTGGAGCAATCAGCATTGGACATGGACCAGGTCGATCACGAGAGGCTGGGAGTCGATTTTGGCGCCAACCTGATGTTCAGTCCCCCCAGTGTTTTGCTGGATGCGTGCTTGATGTCATTGGTCGAGAATCAACCGAACCCGGGGTTCGACTTCAATCGGTGGGGACGCGAGGGTCTCAACGGGATGGAGCCGCTCTGGTTACTCCGTTACTTGCCCAACATGCCGGCCTGTCACATCGGCATTGCCGCCGATGCGCGGGGACCGAACAACTCGATCACAATGGATGAGGCCTCCGCCAATCTGGTGCTGGCCGAGGCCGGCGCGATCATCAAGCGTGGGCGTGCAGACGCGATGATCGCCGGGACCACGGGGACGCGGCTGCATCCGGTCAAGACGATGCACGCGAAAATGTGGGATCAACTGGCGGACCAACCCGACGCGATGGAAAAACGCTGCCGACCTTTTGATCTCGATCGCAGCGGCCAGGTTGTCGGCGAAGGCGCCTGTTCCTTTCTGTTGGAAGACGAAGCCCACGCACGCGCGCGCGGAGCCGACATCTTTGGCGTCTTGCTTGGCTCGGGTTCCAGTTGCGTACAAAATGCATCCGGTGATCCCGACTGCGGCCGGGCCCTGGTGAACGCGATGCACGTTGCGCTGGCCAGCGCCGACCTGCAACCCAGCGACATTGGGCATGTGAACGCCAACGGGCTGGGGACTACGGACTCCGACAGAGTGGAAGCTCAGGCGCTGCGTGAAGTGTTTGGTGACAACGGACCGCCAGTAACCGCGCTCAAAAGCTACCTGGGTAATGCCGGATCGGGCTGCGGAGCGCTGGAACTGGCCGGTTCCCTGTTGGGGTTGCGGCGAGGTCTTGTGCCAGCGACCTTGAACTACGAGACTCCCGATCCCGAATGTCCGATCAATGTCGTCCACAGTCAACCAGCGGAAACGACCAATCCCGTGGTGTTGAGCGTCAATGTCACCCGCTGCGGACAGGCCAGCGTCTTGATCGCCGGCGCTGCATGAGTCGCGTCAGGCCCGAGACGACCTACACACAGCAGCGAAGCGTTCTGCTCAGCTCGGATCGTGATGGTCCGCATCATCAAGCCGATCCAGCGTCGGGGCGGCCCGCTGATCGTCGTCAGCTTCCGCTTCCGGCTGGGCCTGCTGAACCAGCAACTGACCGATGTCCCGACGGGCCGTCAAATAGTAACCCGCGCCCAGCAACGCGACCATCACGCTGATCAGGCGATACGCACTGGCGGCGAACAGGCCCATGGCTTCCACTTCGGTCGCGGAAGCCGATCCGTTGCCAGCCAGGTTGGCCAGCCGATAGACATACATGATCGCACCTTCCAACGCGCCGACACCCCCCGGTAGCGGAATCACCACGGAAGCCAATTCAGCCCCGGGAACGAGCATCAGGTGCGCCCAGTATCCCGGCGCGGCGTCGCCGGGTCGCAGTGCCTGAGCACAGAAATAGAAACTGGACAGCATGCCCAGGTGGCCCACGAAACTGATGGCCAGCGCCGCCAATATGTACCGGGGACGCTGTTGGTACTGCTGGATGCCCTGAGCAAGCTGCTCGACCATCGTGCCGACCACCGGCAGACGTTGCAGTCGTTTCAATAACCAGGATTCGGGAAACCAGGGTTGCATCATCACGAACAGTCCCAGCAATCCCGCCACGCTGCCCGCGACCAGCAAGGTCACAATCATCTGGACCTCTCGCAGTTCGAGCAGTTTGGGCTGCAGTGTTGCCGCCAGGGATCCGACCAGAAACAGCGCCAGCAGTCCCAAAATGCGGTCGAGCAAGATCGTGGCGACCACGACCGTCTTGCGGTCCGGGTATTCCCGGGCGATCATGACGGCCTTGACCAGGTCGCCACCCGCAGCGCCCGGGGCGATGTAATTGCACAGATAGCCGATGAATCCCAGGCGGATGGCGTTGGCGAACCGAAACGTGAATCCCAAGGCCCACACCAGCAAATGCCAGCGATAACACGTCAGCGCGATGGAACCACCACACAACAGGAATGCCAGGAACAGGTAGCGGTAGTCAATCTGCCGTTCGATCAATTCTCGGAACTGGTCCCGGTATCTGAAGAACAACAGCCCCATGATGCCCAGCGCCAGCAGCCACCGCAACCAGCCCCAATGGCGTTTGAAGTGTTGTGCGGCGATTGCCAATGATCTCAACATGTGTGGTCCCACGAGACCATTGTCTCATCCAGTGACCTGAGGCGGTACCAGTGCAGGCGGTACCAGTGCAGGCGGTACCAGTGCAGGCGGTACCAGTGCAGGCGGTACCAGTGCAGAAACGCGCTCCGATCGGCGGCAGACCGATCTGTACAACAGGCCAGTCGTGCTCGCAGCGGAGCCAGCCGGGTTTTTCGGGCGCTGGCGGAGCCTCTCCGCAGCGTAGATCTTACAATAAACCGTGCATTATGCGGCCACAAGAGCGACTTTTCGCGGATACATGAATTGGCATTTCACGATTGGCGATGATCGTTAGAATTCGTCGAATCGGCAGGTCCCCCATGGCCGGGCGCCGGTTGGAGTCCCAATTTCGAATCGTGTTGAACTCATGAAAATCCGCAGTCGTTTCCTGAACCGATGTCTGGCAATTGTGGCCGTGGGAATTGTGCGCGGCTTGTTTGCCACACTGCGTCGCGATCACCGGGATTCGGTACGCGGCGTGTACTGCCGTGATCCGCAGGGGCAATACATCTATCTGGCCTGGCACGATTGCCTGTTGCTGCCCATGTTCACGTCGCGTTGTTTTCATCTGGCCGGTCTGGTCAGCCGCCACGCCGATGGTGGTTACCTCGCCGAAGCAATGCAGCTGATCGATGTGGCCGTGGTGCGGGGCTCTTCCAGTCGCGGTGGGGCTCAGGCTATTCGTAAAATGATGGATCTTGTTGAGTCGATGCATATCGTGGCCACACCGGATGGTCCTCGGGGGCCACGTCGTCGCTTGAAGCCAGGAGTCATATTTCTGGCGTCTCAAACCGGGTGCCCGATCATTGCCGTGGGATGCGCGGCGGCCAACGCCTGGCGTTTTCCGGGAAGATGGACGGATTTGCTTATCCCCAAGCCGTTCAGTAGGATCGTGTTGCGCGCATCGGAACCTATATTTGTGCCCCCGAATCTCAGTCGGGACCAGTTACAACAAATGGCAGCCGAGATTCAGTTGGAAATGGAACGTATGGAACGCGTGGCTGAGCAGGCGCTCGATGCCGAGGTGCCTGAGGACCAGCCTCTTGAGCGGGCTGCTTGAGGAATTTGGAATCCGATCGATCCGAGTCCGCAGGCTGGTCCGAGTGATATGAGTCGCGGTGGGAATCTGGCTGTGTTTCCATTGCATGTGGTCTCGGTGAACATCAAACGACTGTCGTCGTCGCCGGGTCGACCGGGAGTTGCCTGCCAGTCCGCTGTGGCCTGCACATGGGACCCGTGGGAATGCGAACCCGAGGAGCTGCAAGTGGTCACCGATTCAAGTGCGATTGAGGCGGGTTCGCGGACAGTGCTTTCGATTGCGGAGCACTTTCGAGAATTGATGGAGTCGGCCCGTCAGTTGCAGCAGCGTTCCGGGGCGTCCGACCGCGGGTATTTTACGCCTGCTGAGGACCAGGATCTTCGGCATCTACTGGTCTCTTACTGGCAATCCCGCAATGCGCTGATCGAACTGGTTGCGACCTTTCATGAGGATCTGTCGGTCTCGGATGAACTGCGGCCCGCGTGTGTGCTGGTGGCATATGCCGGGGCCCTGGTGCTGGTCGACGCAGGGAGATTCCTGCGGGACCAGTTTGGAGAACTCCCGGTTGTTCGCGAGAAACTGAACGAGGCAGAGCCAAATTTTGGCATCCCAGCGGGGACCTATGATCGTGTTCAAGCCTCATTGACCAGTCCCGTGCATGCCTGGCACCTGTACCACGCCGCCAAGTACTACGAATCCAATCTCGAACAACTGCGTACATTGGCCGCCGACCGTGGCTGGCAGCCACTGCTGGAACTTGTCGACCGACTGCAGGTCGCGATTGATGTGAACGTGACCCGGTTCGCCACGGCGCGTCTGCGCGAACAGGCTCGGCAAATCACCGAGGGTGTTCAGCGTGATCTGTTTCGCCGCGCGCTGTATGGTCTCCAGAAAGCCGTTTCACGCCTGGTGTCGGATATCTATGTCTCTTCCGGTCACAAACCGGGACTGCCATCTCACATACAGCAGTCGGTGTTGGAAACGCTGCAACCCGGCGATGTGTTGATGACGCGGAAAGAACACGCTCTGAGCAACTACTTTCTGCCGGGATTCTGGCCCCATGCGGCATTCTTTATCGGCAACGTGGATCAGTTGAAAGCCATGAAACTGGCCGACCAGGAGCAGGTGCGACCCAAGTGGAAACGTCTTGTGGCCTGTGATTCCGAGCAGTCCGGGCGCGTTGTGGAAGCCATGAAAGACGGAGTCTGGATTCGCTCAGTGGCTTCGCCATTGGCCTCGGATGCGATTGCTGTGTTGCGGCCCCAGATCGATGAGGCCGATGTGCCCACGGCCATCGGCCGCGGATTGTTTCATGACGGCAAGCCGTACGACTTCGATTTTGATTTCACCAGGTCGGATCGTCTGGTCTGTACCGAAGTGGTCTACCGCTCGCTGGATGGCCTTGGCGATGTCGAATTTTCATTGAAACAACGCGCCGGCCGCCTGACGCTGGCCGCCGAAGATCTGGTGAACATGGCCCTGGAACGGCGTCACTTTGATGCCGTGGCTGTCTATGTGCCCGGGCATACAGACGAACTGATCGTTGGCCCGGACTGCTACCCGGTCATACGATCGGTCTGCGGTGCCCCCTGAGTCACCGCGTGTCGAACCCGCGGGCCAGCTCGCTGAACAGTCGTCAGGTTGAGCATCTGCGAGTTCTCGATTGCTGATTGCGCGACATGTTCGATAATGATCTGCACGGACGCTGTCTGCTTTGGGACGGGCATTTCGCGTAACCGATCCCCTGTGCGTCGGCGCGCTGCCAGTCCAGCGGTCTGTGACAGAATCGTCGCCCAGCGCGTCTCTTTGGAAAGAATGGTGCTGCATGTCTCTTCGGATGCTGCCCGTGGCACGTGGAATACGATGGTACCAGCTACCGATCGTGGCCCTGTGTGTCACGGTGGGACTCAATTCCGCCGCCGCTCAGTCGATCGTGGCACATCGCGGTGCTTCGCGGGATGCTCCGGAAAACACGTTGGCCGCCTTTCGATTGGCCTGGGACCGAGATGCGGATGCGATCGAAGGGGATTTTCGGCTGTCCGCAGACCGACGCATCGTCTGCATCCACGATGGCGATACCGGACGTGTCGCCGAACAGAAGTTGGTCGTGTCCGACAGCACTCTGGCGCAACTGAGCGCAGTGGACGTGGGGCGCTGGAAAGGCGGACGCTGGGCGGGCGAACGGATTCCCACCTTGAGGCAGGTTCTGCAGACTGTGCCCGATGGCAAACGCATCTTGATCGAAATCAAGTGCGGTCCCGAAATCGTACCGGTCCTCAAAAAAGAAATGGATTCCCGCTGGTCCCGGATTGATCCCGTGATCATCAGTTTTGACCAAGAAGTCATTGCGCACTGCAAGCGGCAGATTCCTCACATCAAGGCCTACTGGCTGGCCAGATTTCAGCGCAACAAGGGAAACGGAATGTGGGAGCCGGGCGTCGATCAGATTCTGGCGACGCTCAAGCGCATCGGAGCCGACGGTCTGGACTGCCAGGCCGAACCGGCCGCGTGTACTCCCGAGCTGATTGGCCGTGTCCGCGAAGCGGGTGGCGAATTCCATTGCTGGACGGTGAACGACCCCGATCTGGCACTGGTGTTTCATGAACGCGGAGTTGATTCCATTACCACAGACCGCCCACGATTCTTGCGGCGGCATCTGCCATCCTGTGATCTGAAGCAACATCTTCAGGTGCACCTGGGGTTTGATGGGCAGGTGTCCGACGCTTCTCGCTTTCAGCGGTCTGTACAACTGCAAGGCCCGCCGACCGACGATCCGCTGCAATACCCGACAGCCGTCTTTGGTCGTGGATTGCAGTTGAGTGGCAAACAGTTTGTCAGCGTGGATTACCAGTTGCCCAAGGTCGGTGGGCTGTGCCTGTGGTACTCGGCGCGACGCTGGTATGACTACCAGACCATTTTTGATCAGCCGCAGCACCCCAATGCCTGGGAAATGTGGATCGACCAGCACGCTCGACTCAAGTTTCGACTGGCACCTCGGCAAAAGCACCCGCTGTACCATCGTTTTCATCCGGTGGGCGACCGGAATGCCTGGCAGCACATTGCCCTGACCTGGAGCCGTGATGAGCGGGGGGACACAGTTGTCCGCTTGTTGGTCAATGCGACTTTGAGTGAGTCATCGATTCTGAGCCCGAAGGACTGGGTGCCGATTGGCGACCGGTTGTTTTTCGGTGGAGGACACGCTGGCAATACGCGCGGCAACGGGATCATGGACGACGTTTTTGTATTCGACTGTCATTTGCAATCCGGTGACATCCATCGGCTGATGCGGCTGGGGAACCGGGGCCTGGTTGACTGAGACACCTGCGACAGCGCATCGGCGGGAATGCGGGCGGTCCTTCAGCCCGTGGACAGATCCAGGGGGTAGACCCGATTGTCTTTGAGCTGAAATCCCAGATCACCCAGGCGGTTGGCTTCGTCCGCATTGTGGGTGATGTGCAGAATCGTGACACCCGTATGGTTCTGGACCGTTTTTAGAACGTCGCACAGTTCGTGGCGGGATTCCTGGTCCAGTGCGCTCAGGGGTTCGTCCAGGCAGAGAACCCCCGGTTTGGCGGACAGTGAGCGCCCCAGCGCCACGCGCTGCTGTTCGCCTCCGCTCAACTTATCCGGAAATCTGTTCAGCAGAGGCGTGAGGTTGAGCAAATTGGCCAATTCGTCCACGGCTTTGCGGATCATGGTTTGTGGCTGACCGCGGATCGCAAGCGCAAAACCGACCTGTTCCCGCACGGTCATCGTGGAAAACAGGGCGCCGTCCTGTGGCACGTATCCGATGCCACGTTCGGCCGGTTTCAAACGCGTCACGTCGCGGCCCATCAGTCGAATGCGTCCGGATTGAATCCGGTTCAAACCGCAGATCGATTCCAGAATGGTGGTTTTTCCGCTGCCGGTTCGGCCCATCAGCACAGCATATTGACCGGTGGGGACGTGGAACGTGATGTCGTTCAGGCTGAATTGTCCGACCTTGACGCTGAGTTTCTCAATATCGATCACGAGTCTTGCTCGGCCCGTTTTCAGAGTGAACGTATCGACAACGCTGGCGTGGAACGCGAGCCGTCTTGACAGGTAAGTCGGTCGGGTGCGACCCCGCAGACATCAACCGCCAGTATAGACAATCCCGCACCCCATCCCAAGTCCGTGCACAGAGCAGGCAGATTGCCCAGATACTCCAGCGTCTCCAATGAGCAGACTTCAACTAACCGCTGTGTTACGCACAGATGCTTCTTGGCCATGGTGATCGGAATTGTCGGGCTGTAACGATTTCAACGGCCTGAAGTTGTGTGAGGCAAGTTCCGATAAGACCCCACGGAATGGCCTGGGATTGGTGGCTGTCGTCAGTGTTCGAGACGGACGTGTGAGGGAATGCCATGGATGACTCATCTGCTTCAGCGGCGTTGTCGGAGTCAGAGGTACTGGAAGCACAGATCGCCGATTTGCAGCAGAAATTGCTGCAGTCGCAAAAGTTGAGTTCGGTTGGTGCCCTGGCCTCTTCGATTACACACGAATTCAATAACATCCTGACCACCGTGATCAACTACGCCAAGATGGGTTTGCGTCACAAGGATGCCGGGACCCGAGACAAGGCGTTCAACAAGATCCTGGCTGCCGGACAGCGGGCATCAAAAATCACAACCGGCGTGCTGTCCTATTCCCGAAATGTCAGTCAGCACAAAGAGGCGACGAATTTGGTTCAATTGACACAGGATGTGTTGGTGCTGGCCGAGAAAGACCTGCAGATGCATCGTGTGCGGTGGCAGACGGATTTCTATGCGTCCGCCTATGCCGAGGTGAATGCGAACCAGGTGCAACAGGTCCTGTTGAATCTGATTGTGAACGCCCGTCAGGCGATGTCGGGTGGAGGTCAGTTGTTTCTGGCGGTTAACAACAGTTCCGACGGGAAGTGGTCGGAGTTGAGTGTCCGCGATACGGGTGACGGGATTCCGGCGGATCGATTGCGGAGCATATTCGAGCCCTTCTATTCGACCAAAGAGGCCGACAAGCAAGGACAAGGTGGCACGGGGCTGGGATTGGCGGTCTGTCGCGAAATCGTGGAAGACCACAACGGCCGCATCCGAGTGGAGAGCAGCATTGGCCAGGGCACGACGATGACGCTCAAATTCCCACGTGCAGAGCCACCGGCTTTGCTGAGTGCTCAAGCGGGGAGCGTTGGAAGTGCCTCAGACGGATGACGCGTGAGGCCCGTCGTGGGGCAGGTCGATTGCGGACTGACCGCGTCCGATCATCGAGGATTGGGCGCACTGAGTTTGTCGTGTTGCAATTGCTGAGCCTGGTCCACGTCGGCCACATCGCTGTGACAACCCGCCTTATGCTCGTCCGTTTCCATGGTCTGGCGGGTTTTCGAAGCCAACTTGTGGATCTCACTGGGTTCCAACACTCCACGTTGTTGGAGAATCAACTGCTGTGATTCGGTGAGCGCCGCGGAGACGTGCGCCTGATCCCATTGGTATTTCGCATCTTTACCCGAAGCGAATTGAACGATTTCCTTCGAAATTCTCACGCTGCACCAATCGTGGCCACACATGGCGCAGAAATCCGTATCGACATCCAGGTCTTCGTCGTGGTAGGCGCGGGCCGTGTCGGGATCGAAACTCAAGTCGAAGTGCTTTTGCCAGTTCAATGCGGCGCGTGCTTTCGTGAGCTCGTCATCAACGTCTCGGCTGGCGGGGATTCCCAGGGCGATATCTGCCGAGTGAGCGGCAATCTTGTAGGCCACACAGCCTTGCTTCACATCCTCACGCTTGGGCAATCCCAGGTGCTCTTTGGGAGTCACATAGCACAGCATGCTGGCCCCGTGGTAAGCGGCGGCCGTTGCGCCAATGCAGCTTGTGATGTGATCGTAGCCCGGAAAGATGTCCGTGACCAAGGGGCCCAGCACGTAGAACGGGGCACCGTGACAGAGTTGGCGTTCGAGTTTCATGTTGTACTCGATCTGGTCGAAGGACACGTGTCCCGGGCCTTCAATCATGACCTGGACTCCGTGCGTCCACGCCCGCTCGGTCAACTCGCCCAGCGTTGCCAGTTCGGCCAGTTGTGCCTGATCGGTGGCATCGGCGAGTCCTCCGGGGCGCAGACCGTCGCCGATCGAAAAGCTGACATCGTAGCGGCGCATGATTTCGCAGATGTCGTCCCAGAGTTCGTACATCGGATTTTGTTGATCGTGTTCGATCATCCACTTGCCCAGCAGAGAACCGCCGCGACTGACAATGCCGATCAGTCGCTTTTCCACAAATGGCAGGTGTTCGCGTAAGACACCGGCGTGCAAGGTGAAGTAATCCACACCCTGACGTGCCTGGTGTTCCAGCGACTGCAGGATGGTCCCGTGATCCAGCGAATCGATGCTTCGCCCGATGATCATCGAGTAGATGGGGACGGTGCCGATGGGCAGTGTGCTTTCCGCTAACAGTGTTTCGCGGCATTGGTCGAGATTACCGCCGGTGGACAAATCCATCACCGTGTCGGCTCCCCAGCGCTGTGCCCAGTGCAGTTTTTCCAGTTCTTCGTCGGTGCCCGAGGAGACAGGAGATGCCCCCATGTTGGCGTTGATCTTGGTCCGCGCGGCGCGGCCGATAACCATCGGGTCGAGCTGGCAGCCGAGGTGTATTTTGTTGGCCGGCAGGATCATACGACCGGCGGCGATCTCGTCGCGGACCTGTTCGGCCGACAGGTGGGATTCGCGTTCGGCAACACGCTCCATTTCTGGAGTGATCATGCCCAGCCGCGCCGACTCCAATTGGGTGATCGGCTGAAAACCGTCTGGAGGCAGCCAAGCGGTGTGCGTTTCGTAATGGTCCTCATGGCCACTTTTGAGCGTCCAGCAAGGAGGCATAAAATCCCAGGCCGTTCTGTGCGACGGCTGGGGCATTCCCGGTGTATCCGGAGAAGCATACGTCCAACATCCTGCTCGTCCCGGTGCGATCCGAGGTGGGTGAGCGAAGCTACCGGGAGTCGTTCCGGCCTGCGATGAAGACGGGTTGTAGCCAAGCGGAGGCAAGTCTGCAGTCCAGTTGTGTGATCGTGCCATGTGAAGCATCCTTTCTGATTCCGCAACGCGTTCTGCACAAACCGCCGCCATGCATTGGTCGACAAGTGCAACGCGGGTGCACGTGATAACACGGGTCCAGTGATGCTGTATAGTAGTCCGCTGCTGGCAATTTGCAATCCGCCGGGCATTCGGCCAGTTGTTCCGTCGCAGGAACGGGTGGTTTGTCGTTGGGCTGGCCACGGATCCTGTTACAATCTCAAGATGTCCCAATGCCGTCGGACGGATCAAGATGGAGCCGAGTTCGGTTCGCGGGGTGGCCGGAATGAGTCGCGGATCGGAGTCCCATGAAAGCACGATTGACCCGCTTCTATTGCCGGCTTCTGACCTTCAGCTATGTCTGGTTGTTGTATGCCCTGTCGATTGGACCCATGTTCTGGCATTGGTACGATTCGAAGTACCTGGGAGCTTCCGGGCTGGTGGCGATGTTTTATGAGCCACTGTTGTGGAGTTGCGAGATCAAACCGATCGGCCGCGCTCTGAACTGGTACATCAATCTGTGGATCCTTTGATCTGTTTTTTCAGCGATTCCCTTCGCCCCCGGCTCGCTGGGACTCACCTGGCAGGACCGGCGTCCGTGTCCTGCGCGAGCGGAAGTTCATGCGCGCCGATTGGCCGCGGATGGCCCTGGCGTCGGCGTCGCTGAGCGGAGTCGTCCGGCGTTAACGAACGGTGTAGCCGTCTGCCAGATCTTTGAATTTCTTCAGCGCGTTGGGACGTTTGCCGGACTCCCAGACAATCTGCACCGATGCTTCATTTTTCCCGGTCAACTCGCGCGCGGTCACCTGGATCCGCCGACGCGCGTCGTAACTGTAGCGGACTTCGACTGGTGAGCCCGCGGGCAGGTCCGGTGGCAGATTGGCGATTCGGCAGTGTCCCACGAGAACGCAGGCGTCGGCTTCCGTCGCTTCGCCTTCCAGAAGCCGGATGCGTATGCCTTCCGGATTTCCGTCGGTGGTCACGAATTGCTGTTTGGTTTCGATCGGCAACTGGCTGTTGCGGGGAATCATGACGTGGTTCCGCTTGATGCGGTCCGCTCGGTCGGTGAGTTCCACTCCCAGCGAGTGTGCGTTGACATCCTGGGTCGTAATACGGCTCAGCCGTTTCAGGACCGCCTGTCCCTGCCGCCCGCCCGCCCGCGTTGCGCGGGCCTCGAGTATCGCGGCGTGGACCGCCGCTCCCTGGGCTACCGCCAGTTGTGGATCGAGCGGAGTCAGCGGAGCGCGTTGGCACAGCTCCGCGAACATCTCGGTCACAGCCGGCATGTACGTCGAACCACCGACAAGCAGGATGTCGTCGAGCTCCTTGAAATCCACGCCTCCATCTTGCAGGACAAGCTGGGTGGTGTCGGCGGCCCGCTGCAGCAAGTCCGCGGTCAAGTCTTCGAACCGCGCGCGGGTCATTGTCACGTTCAGTTGCTTTCCGTCGCATTCCAGTCGGATCCTGGTTTCGTTGGCCTGACTCAATCGGTGTTTGGCGGATTCGCACTGTTCCGTCAGTCGAACCGTGAAGTGATCGTCTTGGCGGGGGTCGAATTTGTGTGTCTTTTGGAACTCTTCACACACGTAGTCCTCGATGCGAGCCGTCCAATCGAGTCCTCCCAGAAAGGTGTCACCGTCGGTGGCCAGTACCTCGAAATGCGTGGGTGTGTAACGCACGATGGTCACGTCGAACGTGCCACCGCCCAGATCGAACAGCAGAATGCGTTTCACACCTGCGTTCTTTTCGTCGCGCCCCAAGTCTCCAATGGACCAGGCATGTGCCAGCGTTGCCGCGGTGGGCTCGTTGATCAGGTCGATGACGTGGAGTCCCGCGAGTCGACCAGCTTCGATGGTTGCTTTGCGGCACCGGTCATTGAAGTAATACGGGACCGAGATCACAGCGTTTCCGATGGGGCCGATCTGCGCTTCAGCGTCTTGCTTCAATTTGCGGAGGATCAAAGCCGAAAGCAGTTCGGGACTCAGTTGCCGTCCATCAAATTCCTGCAAGTACTCTGGATTGCCCATCGCGCGTTTGACCGCGGTGACGATTCTCTGGGGAGACGTGCTGGCGGTGGGGTCCGGATCACCCACACGGACGCAGCCAGCGGATTCGAACGACAGAACCGATCCGGTGATCGCATCACCCTGAGCGTTGTTGATCACCTCGGCCATACCCGATTTATTGAGATGGGCGATCGCGGAAAACCGCGTGCCCAAATCGATGCCGACAGTGTGTCCCTCGGCGAATTTCATTGTCATATTCTGGTGTGGTGAATCGCGTGCCGTCGGTGACGGATTTCGCGCATCCCATCTTGCCACAGACCGGTTGGATATCAAGCGAGGAAGTCCCTTCACCTCGTTGTTTTTCCAGGGAATGCTGCGGTGCGGCAGCGCGGTCATGACGTGGGGGTCAGGAAGTCACGAGCGGTTGTGTGGATTGGCCGTTCTCTGGGGACTCTGCGACATCGTGCCTTAGCTATGTCGAGGTGCCGCTGTGTGCTGATACAGATTCTGTGCTTCGGGCCGGCATAATCCGGCAACATCAAAGGGCGCAATAGCGGTGCGGATTGCGTCTTGGAATTTGGCCGTGACGGCCGCCGGTTCTTGAGCGGTATCATGCAAATCGCTCAACGCGATCTGCAGATTCTCCAAAGACGTGGTGACGACTGCGTTGATCCGACTGTCGTCGGCGCAGAGAAAGTCAGGCCGCAGACGCGCAGGCGAAGCGCGACGTTGCTCCCAGGCAATGGCACTGGCGAAATACAGCATCGAGCAGGGGACGAACAGATCAAAATGTGGCATGCTGGAATAGCAGCCTTGCACAAGTCGGTCGATCAGATTGAGTTCTCGAGACAGGGATTGCGCGTACGTTTCAAGCTGATCGGCAAGATCGGCCTGCTCCCAATGAGATTCCAGGATGTGCGTCAACCTTTCGACGCCGATCAGTGTGTGGGCGATGCCCGTACTGTGGAGTGGATCGATGAATCCGGCGGTGTGCGGTAGCAACGCCCAAGTCCGCCCCGCCAGGCGGTCCCATCGCCGTTGCAGTCGCGCAGTACGCGTGATGCCGGTTTCGGGAGCGATGCAGCGGGCGTCCGCGAACTGACGGGCGATCGTCGGGTGGAGATCCAGCAAGTGATCCCAGTCGGACTGCGGGGAGTTGTCACACGGGATTGGAGACCGTGATGTGTCCAGACAGAATCCCGCACTGGTGACTCCGTTGTCGAACCTCAACTGCCACATCCACCCGCAATCCAGAATGTGATGCAACGCTCCGTTGTCACAGGCAAACGGGTGGTCATCACAAGCCTTGGGACCCAGGATATCCCGCCAGGGGATGACATGGCGGAAATGGCCGAAGATTGCACGTGAGTGGGTCAGGCAGTCCTGGGATCGATTTGCGATATTCAGGGCTTTGGGCAGCACGCCCATTGCGCCTGTCGCGTCGATCACGAACCGTGCGCGGCACTTGAATGACGCCTCTGACCTCTGTCCGTCGAGCGTCCAGCCTGTGGAAGTCTGCGAGGGCCAGACCTCGACGCGGTCCACATACGGAATCCCGGCAGACTGCACCTGTTCGCAGATGAACGTATCGACGTCCGAACGTAACCAGTGGGTATCCGAGTCATCATCTGTCGAGCTGGCGGCCACCATCAATTCGTGGCGATGCTGCGGGACCAGATCAAACGGTTGTCCCGTTGAGTGCTTGAAGTAGCTGAAGCCGCGCTTCAATCCACACACCAACTGAGGAAGTCGGGTACGCCAGGTTCCGTAAGCGGTCAACGGTTTCAGTGAGTCGAGTCCGTACTTCTGTACCAGATCAGCCAGGACGAAATCGGCCGCCGGCGTCGACGACTCACCGATTGCGAATCGTGGGTGGCTGCGGCGTTCCAGCAACACCACGGACAATCCGATTCGGTCTAGAATCAGTGCCGTCAAGCTCCCCGCGAAACCCGATCCCAGAATAGCGACATCGACAGTTTGTGGAATCATGGTGTGACCGCACAATCACAAGGCACAGGTGGTGGCACACGTTGTTCGTGATTCATCCGGCGGATGCGGTCAATGCGGCGGTCACGGCAGTGTGGGCATCGGCTGAATGACTCCAGATCCCATAGATCGACGAAGATGCGTCCCCGGGGCTCGGGCAGCCCCGTTTCCTGCACCCGCTCGAGTGACCGGATTGCCGGCGGCGCGAAGTGACCGTCCGCGGCCAGCTGCTCCATGATGCCGTTGCCCGTCCGGGTGGGTATCAGGGCGCAACAGCGAACGTGGTTGGCAAAGGCAAACTCCAGCGAGCGTCCTGCCCACTCAATTCCCTCGGCTTCATTGAGATACGGAGGTCTGACCAGGATAAACGTCCTCACGTGGATTCCGTGTTCGTGCAGCCGTCTCGCGGCTGAAGAAAAATCGTGCAAAGACATGTTCTTGTTCAATCGCGGTAAGACCTGCGGATGTACGGTCTCCAATCCCATGGCGATTTCGAATTCCGTCCCCAGTCGGTCGTGAAAGTCGAGTGTCCGCTCGTTGCACAGCTTGGGGTGATTCTCGACGATGACTGTGTCGAAATGACGGATACGCGAGATGATGGCGGGGTGATCTGCCGTCGGGATTGCCTGTCCGTCGAAGAAATTGCCACTGTTGTACAGTTTGAGGTGCCGCGTGTTCGGAAGTCGTTCCAGAGCGTAGTCGATTTGTCGAGGGATTGCTCCGCTGGGAACGGCGTCGGGAGTCGTGTTTTTCCAGAGGTCGCACATCAGGCAGCGAAACGGACATTCCCGGTTGGTCAGGAAGAGTGTGGCCACGTCCTCGATGGTGCCCTGCTGAGTTCGCTCGGCCTCGACAAAGAACGCCGCCGGGCGATCCGTGCGGAGTGAGTTCCTGACAGGCCGCGCCTGTAGAATCTCGCGATCGCTGATCCAGGGAAGTTGCATTGATCGACCGGCCGTTGCTGTTGAGAGCTGCGCGCATGGTGGCGCGGAGACACCAAACGCATACGATACCATGTTCATCTCGCCAACGGCAGCAGCCGGTCTGCCGATCGCAGCACAAAGAAGTGCTCTCAACGGAGATATCAATTGTTGGAGTTCATGAGTGGCAACGGCTGTCGGTCGGGGGTGTCTTACCTGGCTTCTTGCCGACACCACGGTGCGAATCCGTCCAAGCCAAACGCGGCAAAGTCCGCCGGCCGGAGACGTGATTCTCCCGCTTTGACCCGACTCAACCGCCTCGATATAGTCGGAGACCAGTGCAACGAGACCAGTGCAGGACGAGCCCGGCCCGCGGTGCCCGTGAACGGTCACTCGGTGTGAACGTGTTCCTTGCGTCGCTGGCGAACGAACCGTCATGCAACTCTGTCCCATTCTTCATTCGGCCGCTGGACGACCGCTCATGGCGCGCCGCGTTTTCGGCCCGATCGGCAGCTCATGAATTCATCTCCATCCCATACCGATGATGATCCGCGGAGCCCTGGCACACCGCCGGACCCGCAACGCCTGACTCCCGCATTTCAGCAGCTGGTCGAGGTCATCGCGCGACTGCGGTCGCCCGAGGGATGCCCCTGGGACCGCGAACAAACCCTGGAAACAATCAAGGCCTACACGTTGGAGGAAACCTACGAGTTGTTGGAAGCGATCGACGCTGGTGACGACGAGGCGATTGTCGAAGAACTGGGAGATGTGTTATTGCAGGTCTTGCTGGATGCGCAGATTGGAGCCGATGAAGGGCGATTTGATTTGCTCGATGTCATTGCCGGCATCACGGACAAGATGATCCGCCGTCATCCGCACGTGTTCAACGACGCTCAGGCCGAGACGGTTGGCGATGTGCATCAGCACTGGGAACAGGCGAAGTCCAGTGAGAAAAGTGGGCGAGATTCGCTGCTCGACGGAATACCCGTCGATCTGCCACAACTGGCGCGCGCGGCCAGAATATCCAAGCGCGCGGCCCGGGTCGGATACGATTTTCCCGATCGTGTGATGTTGTTCGACAAATTGCGAGAAGAAATCGCGGAGCTGTCACAGGAGTTGTTCCATGACGCAACTGTGCCGCATGTTGCGGCCGGCGTTCACGGGCCCGTACGTCCGGATACACCACTGGCAGACCAGGAAACGCGGACGCGGGTCGAATCTGAGCTGGGTGACGTGTTGTTTGTCGTGGCCAACATCGCTCGGCGGTGGCAGGTGAATCCCGAGGAAGCGTTGAGGAAAAGTAACCACAAATTCGTCCGGCGTTTTCGTTTCATCGAAACACAACTGGCGGCCGGCGGTCGATCTCCGCAGGACGCGACGCTGCAGGAAATGGAAGATCTTTATCAGCGTGGCAAGAACCAAGAGTCGCCTTGATGCTCGGTCTCGCCTCGTCAAATCAGATCGGGAGATTCCGCCAGAAGCTCTCGACCGTGGTGCCGCAAGGTGGCCATTAACTGGTCGAGTTGCTGTTCCGTTGTCAACGGATTGATGATCGTTACCCGCAATGCGCCGTGGCCGTCGGCCTGAGTCTGCACGATGTAGAATTCACCGCTTTGGATCACCCGCCGGCGGACTTCGAGCTGAAATCGACCGATCTGTTCAGCCGAAGCCTGTCGCAGTTGCGGAGGCAGGTGGCGGAAGGCCAGGATGTTGCATTCGGGTTCGTGCAGTGGTTGAAAGTCGCTCGCCTGTTCGAGTTTGTGAAACAGAAGCCCGGTCAGGTCGAAGGTGAGGTCCACGAGGTCGCTGAACAACTGACGTCCAAAAAGCGACCAGCAACCCCACAGGCCGAATGTGGCGGCACGTTTTGTGCATTCCACCGTCTTCATTCCGCTGTCGTACTCCGCCAGTCCCGGAGCGGCCGGGTCAAACAGATAGGGAGCGTCCTGGCGGAATGCCTCAAACCGATGCGCGCGTGATCGGTAGAAGACAAAGGCGCACAAGGCTGGCATGAACAGCATCTTGTGGGCGTCCCACACCAGACTGTCGGCGCGGTCGATTCCGGCCACCAGGTGGCGATGTCTGGCACTGAGCAATGCCGCGCCGCCGTGTGCGGCATCCACATGCAGCCATACCTGGTGTTTCTGGCAAACATCGGCAATGGACTCCAGCGGGTCAAAAGCGCCGATCGGTGTCGCACACGCGTTGGCGGCCACGGCGACGATGGGATGCTCCGCCTGTTTCAGAGCCGTTAGTGTCGCATCCAATTGCTGAGGATCCATGCGACGCCGATCATCCAACGCCGCTTTGATCATATGCCGGCGGCCGATACCCAAAACCGCTGCGGCCCGACTGATCGCGTAATGGGCCTCGGCGTGAATGACCATCACGGGCGGCTGGCGACAGCCACTCATACCGTGTTCCCAGACATTCTCCAGGGCGACGTTGCGGGCCGTGAGCAGTGCCGTCAGATTGGCCAGCGATCCGCCGTGTGTTACGAATCCGTCGAATGCACCGTCTGTCCAGCCGATGCACTGACCCAGTTCCTGCACCATCGCGCGTTCCACCGCTGTGGCCCAGGGACCCATTTCGTAGATGGCCATCACCTGGTTGGTCACCGACCCGACCGCGTCAAACAACGCCGCGATTGGAATCGACGCCGGGACCTGGTGCCCGAGATAACGGGGATCGTGCAGATTCTGCCCGTTACGCAACATCCGGCGGATCAGGTGGGCAAAGGCACTCCGCAGACCTTCGCGGTCAACCGGCTGACCGTTGCTTTGCAAGCTGGCCCGGGCTCGCTCTGTATTCAACACGGGGTCCGTCCAGTTGAGTACGTTGTGTTGGCTGGCCTGTACGCCGCGCATGTGCTCCGGCAGAATCTCGGTCAATTCGCGCATCAGCGATTCCAGCACGTCCGGGTCAAACGCCAGGCGGATGCGTTCACGGATGGCCGACCGCAGCGTGGGATCATTCATGAAATGGCTCAATCTGAGCGTGCCGCGAGTTGATGAAATGGACCGGGGTGGCACCCCAGATGGAGTTGACTGGCTTTGCTACCGTTCGTTGGCGCTACGAGAGCGACAGCTTGCGCAGGTGAGGCAACACGGATGCGGCGACAAAAAAACTCCGGAACCGTGAAGGTTCCGGAGTTGAGCGTCGCTTGAAACCGCCAGCCGTTCGGTTTGTGACTCAGCGGTTGCGCCGAGTGTTGCGTTTTTTCGGAGCTTCGATGATGGTCAGGTCGACCACCTGGTGTTTTCCGTCACTGCGGCGGGTTTTGAAGGTCAGGAATTGGTTCAGGTTGTTTCGGAGCGTGACGCGTTTCGACCCGTCCGAATTGTTTTTCGCCTGGCCGACCAACTGGACTTGGGCCATCGCCTTCCTCAACTCCTGTTGCCGCTGCTTGGAAGCACCTCCGCGCAATTCCTTGGCGACATTCTTGGCGTTCAGAGACACGAAAGGCTTCATGTCATCGAACTTGCCGGCTGCGGCTGCCATGATGATTTTGACTACGGCGTCTTCAGCCGAGCCTTCGGGGAAACTCGGTGGCGCCTCACCACCACCGCCCGGTCCACCCACTCCACCCGGTCCGGCTCCGGGAGGTCCACCGGAGCCACCCACACTATCCAATTGCAGTCCGGCCGCGCCCCCACGTCCTCCGGGAGCGGCTCCCGCCGCGGCCGGGTCGCCCGCGCCCGGGAATGCACCGGCGGGATCGCCGGAACCGGGGAATGCACCAGCGGGATCGCCGGTACCGGGGAATGCACCGGCGGGATCGCCGGTACCGGGGAATGCACCGGCGGGATCGCCGGTACCGGGGAATGCACCGGCGGGATCACCGGAACCTGGAAACTTGCCGTTCGGGCCGCCCGCACCCGGAAACTTGCCATTCGGACCACCGGCACCCGGAAACGCTCCGGCCGGGTTGCCAGATCCTGGGAACGCACCGGTGGGATCACCCGAGCCGGGGAACTTGCCGGGTTGGCCACCTGCAGGTCCGCCCGGATATCCGCTTGACGGAAATGCTCCGGCGGGACCGCCAGCGGCACCAGCAGTTGGAGCCGCTCCGTCGTTCAGTGGCGCAAGACCTGGAGCTGTAAAGGCTCCGCCATTGGGGACACCGGGGCCGCCGGGACTACCGGGGCCGCCGGGACTACCGGGGCCACCGGGCCCGCTCGCTCCGCCCGGGTATCCGCCGGCTCCCGCGGGGAAATTTCCTTGACCGCCGGTGCCGGGTCCGCCAGCATTGGGACCACCACCGGCCGTTCGCGGATCCATGGCAGCTCCGTAGCCACCACCTCCGTCGGGAGGTGGAGCCGGGCCACCACCGGGGGCAGCCGTGGCACCACCGCCTCCGCTGGTTGAGTCGTTTTGTGCCACTTGATTGTCAGTACTCCCTCCACCACAACCGATCAGCCATGGGGCGATCGCCAGACCTGCAGCCAGGACAAAATGGATTCGCATCGCGGACTCCCGACAATTCGAGTGAACAAACGGATGGCTCACCCCAGCAGCCTGAGACGCAGGGGGCCAAGGTGTATTGGACTCATAATGGCCTGATTCGTCAAGACTGGGCTCGATTATCAGCCCCGTCCGATGCGGCTGGCCCGGGCTGCCGAGCTGGCTGTTGAAGATGGTTCTTGGGAGTGTGCCCCATCACATCGAGACCTGCCGCCCGCCAGTGATGGCTCGGTTCCGGGGATTTCGGGGCCGCGATGCATCCGGGTCCGTTCCTGTTTTCCTTGTGCAGGGCTTGGATTTCCGCGGGCCATGTTGTGAGTGCTGTTCGCTGATGTCGGTTCTTTTGGCGAGTTTAGGCACACGGACCCGGGTGCGCGCAGCGGCGAAGCGTCGCGTCGCAACCGAGGCGATCTTCCACGATGATCCGAAAAGGCCTACAATTCCGGACGTGTTGCTGCAAACGGATGGGGGCATTGTTCCGTTGGGGCTCACGCGGGCCCGAGTGGGCAATTCCGAGTGGGCAATTCCGAGTGGGCATTTCATGGGCAGAGCCAGTTTCATTTGCGTTGCGATCGTGTTGATGGCGTGTGTGCTGGCGATCCATGCTCAGCCGGCGGCCGCTTTGGCTGATGGTCCTCAGTCCACCGTTGCGGTTTCGGGTGACGCAGACAGCCAGTCGTCGTCCGGGCCCCGTGAACTGGATCTCCGCGAGGTCATTCGGGCGGGCGGAGCCGTGGGCTATTTGATCGTCGGCTTGAGCATTGCCATGGTGGCCTTGATCCTGGAACACCTGTTGAGCATTCGACGGGGCGTGTTGATGCCGGCTGGACTGGCAGAGGAAGTCCACAAAATGCTTGCCGAGTCACAGTATCCCCAGGCTGCCGAACACTGCCGCGAACGCGGCGGGTTTCTAGGATATGTGCTGGGTGCCGGTATGGCAGAAGTCGAACTCGGATATTCGGCGATCGAGAAGTCGATGGAAGATGCGAGCACCGAGCAGTCGGCTCGCTTGTTTCGTAAGATTGAATATCTCAACGTCATTTCGACTCTGGCTCCCATGCTGGGATTGCTGGGGACCGTGTGGGGCATGATCAATGCCTTTCTGGAATTTGAATCGAAAGCCAATCCTCAGGTTTCCGAGCTCGCTCCCGGTATCTACAAAGCTCTGATCACCACTCTGCTCGGTTTGGGGGTGGCGGTGCCGGCGCTGGCCGCGTTCGCGATATTCAGAAACCGTATCGATGAACTGGTTGCCGAATCTTCGCTGCTGGCCGAACATGTGTTCGCCGACTACAAACGCACGCTGGCTGCCAAACGGGCTGCCGCCAAGAAACGCCGTCAGGTGACGGAGTGAGCACCGGCGACCAAGCCAACTCCAGTGGCGTGTGAACTCGCTTGTGCGGCATGCGGTCGTATCAACACGGAGAGATGGCTGTGCGGATACCCACGCAACAGAGAACCAATTCGATACGGTTCAATGTGACGCCCCTGATTGATATCGTCTTTCTGTTGATCATTTTTTTTCTGGTTTCCACTCACTTTGTGCGCAGTGAAACCAGCGTTTCCATTCAACTGCCTCAAGCCGGTTCCAGCCAGGATGACGAGCAGGAACGCCTCAAACGGCTGGTGGTCACCATCGACGCCGAGCAGAACTACCTGGTGGGCACCCGTGCGATCGACATGCCAGAGATCGAACGGTTGATTTTTGACGGCGCTGAGCAGAGCCAGAGCGAGTTCCACGTCCGAATTCGAGGCGACCGGTCCGTGCCATACCGTCTGGTGGAGCCGATTATGATCGCCTGCGCGCGGGCCGGAGTGTCTAAAGTTCGTTTCGCCGTAATTGCCAAGTGAGATTCTGCGATGCGCATTCCTAGTTCCCGGCATGCCAACTCCATTGGCGGCGATAATGCCATGACGCCGATGATCGATGTCGTGTTTCTGTTGCTGGTGTTCTTCGTTTGCGCCGCTGCGAGTCAGATTCATGAACAATTGCTTCCGGCTGAATTGGCGGCCGGTACGATTGACAGCGTCCAGGCGGAGCCGAAACCGAGACCGTTCGGCGAGATCTGGCTGTTTCTGCGGATGGAACAAGGGCATGTCCGTGTGCAGTTGAATCAAGGTGGGACCCATTTTCGTGATCTCAAATTGCTTGCTCGACAATTGCAGTTCCTCGCGAAAGAAACGACCGATGTCCCCATCATTCTGGACATCGACCCCGATGTGCCGCTGGGTGACATGATCACCGTTTATGATGCCTGTTATGGTCAGAATTTTCGCTCGATTCATTTCGCGACTCGGGCTGAGTCGACTCCCGCTGGCGCCGGGGAACCACCTGCGAGTGGTTGAATGGTGGGATTTGGCCGGTCCCGTCGTTCGCGGACGACAGGGCGTGCTGTGAGTCGACGCACCTGGTTTTTCGCGCGGTTGGTTTTCCTGATTGGCCTGAGCTAGCATGTCTGACCCGCGGCGCTCGGCGCAGCGGTCGTCAAGAGGGAATGCTATGGCATTGAGTGATCTTCCACTGAGCTATTGCACCAATGTGCACCCGGGGACCAGCGTGGCTGAGGTCGAACGCGGTTTGGATCATTTCACCGTTCCGCTGAGCGTGTCCTATGGTGGGGACCTGGCAGCCGGATTGTGGCTCGCTCAGCCCGTGGTAACGGAACTGATGCAGACGCCCGAAGCGGTCGACGGGTTTGCTCAGCGTCTGGCCGATCGCGGGCTGACGTGTCACACCCTCAATGCGTTTCCCTACGGCGACTTTCACAGTGAGCGCGTCAAGGAACAGGTGTATTTGCCGGATTGGTCAACTGCAGCGCGTGCGGACTACTCCCGGCAGTGCGCCCAGGTCCTGGCCGCGCTGCTTCCCACCGACGGGGAAGGCAGTATCTCGACTGTGCCGTTGGGGTTTAAGGGCTTGGAACAACCTGCCGACTTTCGACAATCGTGCTGCAATCGTCTGATCGAGCTGGCCGCGGATCTCGATCGGCTGTTTGCCGATCAGGGTAAACGCATTCGGCTGGCGATCGAACCCGAACCGTTGTGTCTGTTGGAAACAACCGAGGAAACTCGGGAGTTTTTTCAGGAGCTGTTCAGTCGGGCTGCCGATGTCAATTTGCTGGAGCAGGCCCAGCGATACCTGGGCGTTTGTTACGACGTGTGCCATCAGTCGGTGGAATTCGAAGATGTAGCGCGGTCGATCGAGGACCTGGATGACAGCGGTGTGCGGATAAACAAGGTCCACATCACTTGTGCCATTGAACTGCGGCAGCCAGCCAGTCATCCCGAAAGGCGACAGGCACTGGCTCAGTTTGTCGAGCCACGCTATTTGCACCAAACGACGGCTCTGAC
>Ga0315336_1002111_pt1 | contig 32456 bp, 32 predicted proteins | sample ASW5metaG_FD_204512 | JGI IMG/M metagenome (GOLD analysis project Ga0315336, IMG submission 204512) | Ammonia-oxidizing marine archaeal communities from Monterey Bay, California, United States - ASW #5 | ecosystem: Environmental > Aquatic > Marine > Intertidal zone | place: USA: California...
GTGCAACGGTTGTGCCGGCATAAAGCGGCCCCGCCTCCCATTCGCCATCCATCGTGTCCCACGGCGTAGCTACATTATAGCGCAATATTGGCGCACCTTCCGGAGAGGTCCCGATTTCTTCACCTTCGCCCGGACGCGATCCGGTTGGAGGACTACCTGCCGCTTTCCATTTTTCATAAGTCGAGTTAGCGATGACGCGATGAGGTGAGTTGGGCCAGCCTCCGTCAAAGAGGGTGGTTTCTACCAAATCCGAAAATCCAGATTCAGTCACTAACTGCTTGTGACCGGGATGGCAGCCGCTCTCGGTGGTCGCGATAAAGCGCGTCCCCATCCAGGCGCCACACGCGCCAAGTGCCAATGCAGCCGCCAGTCCGCGCCCGTCTGCTATTCCACCTGCAGCGACCACCGGCACGCCGTTCGCGGCATCGATCACGGCAGGCAGAATTGTCATGAGAGGCGCTTCACCCGTCAGGTGCCCTCCGGCCTCGCGTCCTTGCGCGAGAATAAAATCGACACCCGCGTCCGCAGCGCGCTTCGCCTCGTCCGGACCAGAAACTGTCCAGAACACGGTTGCGCCAGCGTCCTTGGCGCGACGGACATACGGGGCAGGATCTCCCCTCAGGAACGACACAACGCGGCAACCTGCGTCCAACGCCGCTTCGAGCCGCCGTGTTTGATCTGCGATCAACACAAGATTAACGCCGAAACGATCACCTCCGCCAGTTGAGGCGATATAGCCCGACAAAGTCTCTCGGACTTCGGTTTCGGGTATATGCCCCAGCGCAACAAAGCCGAATGAGCCTTCGCGTGCCAACGCACCCAGAAACTCGGGTGACGATCCACGGCCAAGCGGTGCTGCGACGATGGGATAACGCAAGCGTAACCGTCTGGTGAGAATTGTCTCAAGGGCCATGATGATATCTCAAGGTGCGGGAGATTTGGACGACAGGAGCATCACAGGGACTCTCCTGCTTCAAAAGCTATTTTCAGCAGTACATTTTTTGTAAATCTCGCGGATATGTCGTCTTGGCTTTCTCAGCAACCGCAATATCGATCTCAGCCGTGACGAACGGTTGCTGAACTGTCGTTTCAGCCAGAAGGGCTGCTTCCGGCGTAAGCAACCAGCTGCCTCCAGTGAACAACTCGCGGTCATACGACCGTCTGTTTGCGGAGACGACATAGCAACCAGAGGTCACCGCTGACATCTCGACTGCCGCTCGCCATCGTCTGCCGCTCCCTGAGGCTCGCGGATGCGCAATGAGATGCGCGTTAGCAAAGCCGATTTCGCGCGAATGTTCCGGAAACATGATCTCGCTGCAAAGCTTGAAGCTAGTGCGCAGCGCCGCGCACGAGAACGGCGTAAAATTACGATCTCCTTGATCGAACCAGATGCTCTCGGTCGCAACGGGCAAATTTGGCAGATACCATTTGGATCGCACCGCCTGGTATCCCGACTCGGCTGACCACACGAACGCCTCGTTGAGCCGACGCCCATCCCGTTCGACAGGCCTGGATGTCATCACCCAGCGGCTCTTAAGCTCGCCAAACTTCGCAATCATCCGATCATGCTGGTCGATCGCCTTGCGCCACAGATCCAGATCGACCATGTCGCCGACGAATATCCAGTCGCAGAACGGCATTTCGGGAAGAACCACGATGTCCGGCTCTGCCGCTGCAACATGTGAAACGAGCGCATCCCAGGCCTTCGCCTTATGCGCCGTCTCGTCCGGGAATTCACAAATGGACAGCTTCATCGCGGCTCCTGATTTTTCATCGCGAACCCAGACCTAACCGAACTTTTTCATGGCAGAAATGACAAATATATGCTGAATTCTGCCAATGACAAAAAAGCACACCGTCGCGTTGTTCGCTTTCGATCAATGCCAACTGCTCGACGTCGCGGGACCATCTTCTGTCCTTGGCGTCGCCAACTCCATTTCCGGCAAAGCGTTCTATGACGTGAAGATTGTCTCTCCTCGTGGCGGCCTCGTTGCCACTTCATGCGGTGTATCGATCGCAACGCTCTCGCCCCAAACCCTCCATCCAAAAGCGATCAATACGGTCCTGGTTTCTGGAGGCGGAAGTGCGCCGATGCACAGCAGCATCAAGGAGACGGCGACCCGCAGCTGGCTCAAGCGTTGTGTGCAATCCGTTCCACGGTTTGGATCGATCTGTTCCGGCGTCTACATACTGGCTGAGCTGGGCGAGCTAAGCGGACTACGCGTGGCGACTCATTGGGCCAACTGCGACGATCTGGCGAAACAGTTTCCCGATCTGACGGTCGATAGAAATTCTTTGTTCGTTGTGAGCGGAAAGGCATGGACCTCTGCAGGGGTATCCACCGGCATCGATATGACGCTTGCCATGGTCGAGCAGGATCTCGGCCGGTCGGTCGCAGATAAAGTTGCCAAATTCCTGGTGCTGTATGCGCGCCGGCCGGGCTATCAGTCTCAATTCAGCGAAGTGCTGAATGCGCAGATCACGGCAGGATCACAGTTTTCTGAATTGATTGCCTGGCTTCAGAGCAACGCTTCAGAACAGATCAGCGTTTCCGCGCTTGCCGTCAAATGCGGATTATCCGAGCGAACATTCTACCGTAAATTCGTTGCGGCCATGGGCCAAACGCCTGCTGAGTTCATCCAGAATGCACGGCTTGAAACTGCTCGCACACTGCTGGTGACGGATCTTCCTCTCAAATCTATAGCAGCAAAGAGCGGCATGAACTCGATAGCACGCCTCAATGCCGCGTTTGAACGCAAATTCGGCCTGTCACCATCGACGTTTCGGAAAGTCCATCACGCCAAACGGGATCACTGAGTATCCTCGAAGTATCCCAGTTGGTTTCAAATACAAGCGGCCGCTAATCAGCTGTCCATCCACCATCGATAATAAGAGACGATCCCGTCATCAGGGCCGAGGCATCGCCGGCAAGAAAGACGATCGCACCCATCAGATCTTCAACTGTGCCGATACGCCCCAGCTTGATTTTAGAGAGTACGCTCTCCTTGAACGCAGCATTCTCGAAAAACGGCCTTGTCATCGGGGTCTCGATGAAAGTCGGACACAACGTGTTCACGCGAATGCCCTGCGGCGCAAGGTCGAGCGCCATCGCCTTGGAGAATCCCTCCATCGCCCACTTCGAAGCACAGTAGAGCGAGCGGTTGGCGCCGCCGACATGTCCCATCTGCGAGGACATGTTGATGATCGAACCACGCACACCCGCAGCGATCATCCGCCTCGCAACGGATTGTGCTGCAAAGTAAGCCGCGCGAACGTTCAGGTTCATCACCGTATCGAAATCCTCGACCGGCACGTCGGTGAAGGGATTTGGCCGATTGGTCCCCGCATTATTGACGAAAGTATGAAACGGCTCTCGCGCATCAATCGCCGAGCGAAAAGCCGTTACGTCCGTTACATCGAGGGCGAGCGTATCCGCCGAAAATCCCTTCTTGTTGAACGTCGCGGCAGCCTCGCCGATCTCGCTCGCCGTACGCGCACACAGCGTGACATGTGCACCGGCTTCCGCCAACGCGGCAGCCGCGGCCAGGCCGATTCCGCGGCCGGCCCCGGTAACCAGCGCGCGCCGCCCGTCCAACCGGAACGATGGCGTTACGGGCAGCGATTGAGCGCTCATTCGGCAGCACTCGCGTACGGTACATTACGTCCGCCATAGCGCCGGACGCGAACATTGGCTTGCTCCGCGTGACCCGCAAAACCTTCCAGCATGCACAGACGCGAACAGTACTCGCCGATCATGGCAGATGCCTCATCGGTCAGCACCCGCTGGTAAGTCACGGTCTTGAGGAATTTGCCGACCCACAAACCGCCCGTATAGCGCGCGGCTTTGTTGGTCGGCAGGGTGTGGTTGGTGCCTATCACCTTGTCACCGTAGGCGACGTTGGTGCGCGCTCCTAAAAACAACGCGCCGTAGTTCGTCATGTTCTTCAGAAAGTAGTCCGGATCACGCGTCATCACCTGCACGTGTTCGGAGGAAATTCGATCCGCTTCCTTCACCATTTCATCTTCGGAATCACAGACGATCACCTCACCGTAATCTTCCCACGCCTTGGCCGCGACGGCGCCGGTTGGCAGTATCTTCAGAAGGCGTTCAATTTCCGCCATCGTCTCGCGTGCGAGCTTCTCGGAATTGGTGAGCAGGATCGCAGGCGAATTCGGACCGTGCTCCGCTTGTCCGAGCAGATCGGTTGCGCACATTTCACCGTCCACCGTGTCATCGGCGATCACCAGCGTTTCGGTTGGGCCTGCGAACAGGTCGATGCCGACGCGCCCGTAAAGCTGGCGCTTCGCTTCCGCCACAAACGCATTGCCCGGCCCGACCAGCATATCGACCGGAGCAATCGATCCGGTTCCAATCGCCATCGCCCCGACAGCCTGAATGCCGCCGAGACAATAGATCACATCCGCACCTGCAAGATGCTGGGCCGCGACAATGGCCGGAGCCGGTTTACCCTGAAACGGCGGGGCACAGGTGATGATGCGCGACACGCCTGCAACCTTGGCAGTGATAACCGACATATGTGCAGACGCCAGCAACGGATACTTGCCGCCCGGCACATAGCAGCCGACGGAATTAACCGGGATGTTCTTGTGGCCAAGCACGACACCCGGCAGTGTTTCGACCTCAACATCCTTCATCGCATTGCGCTGGTGCTGCGCGAAATTGCGGACCTGCTCTTGCGCGAACTTGATGTCGTCGATGTTCCGCTTGGACAATTGCCCGACGCAATCCTTGATCTCGGCATCGGTCAGCCGGTAATCCTTGCGATCCCACTGATCGAACTTGACGGACAGTTCACGAACTGCGTCATCGCCGCGCTTTTCAATGTCCTCGAGAATTCCCTCGACAGTAATGCGGACTTTTGAATCGTCCTCGGCCCGCTGGGCAGCATCACGGCTGCGCTTGAGGTGCTTTGCCATCTGATGTCTCCGCGATTACTTGATTGCCTGAGGATTGATTGGCGAACCGGCCGCTCCCGGCAGATGCATCGGCGGCGCGGCGAAGAAGAATTCATAGACCTTATCCTGCGCACAATCTTCCGCGAGTTCCTTCAGGTAAAAAATCTCGCCCATGGAAATCCCGATCGCCGGGATCACTACCCAGTGCCATGGCTGGTTAGCCTCGTTGGTCTCGTTCGGCCGAACTTCGCAACCCCACGTGTCGGTGCAGATCGCTGCGATGTCCTTCTCGCGAATCCAATAGCAGGTCTCAAACGCCATACCCGGCGCATCGCCGCCCGCGTATCCAGACCAATCCTTTTTCTTCAGGCAACGCTCTTGATGGCCGGTACGGACAATCACGAAGTCGCCCTTGCGGATTTCGACGCCCTGCTGCTTCGCGCACGCATCAAGGTCGGCATTGGTGATCGCGTAGCCATCGTCGAGCGACTCGACGCCCTTGAACCGGGCGACGTCGAGCAACACCCCGCGGCCTGCCATCTTGTCTCGTGTGTGCTCGATACCGAGCTTCTTCGCGCCGCGCGCATCGACCAGCTTGGCATCATAGCCGTTGTACATCTTGTCATCGAGGAAGATGTGGCAGAGGGCATCCCACTGCGTCGAAGCCTGGCAGGGCATGTTGATCGCGTCGTCAGCATAGCGCAGATATGGCGACGGGACATCCTGATTGCCCGCCGCGGCGTCGGTTCCCGTCGCCAGCATGGTATGAATCGGATTCCAGCGACCACCGAATAATCCGGACTGAATGGGCTCTTTCAGAGACAGGCCGAGCGAGAAGACCTTCCCTCTCTTGATCAGCTTGCCCGCATTGACGACATCCTCAGGACTCACATTGTTGAGAGTTCCGATCTGATCGTCGGCTCCCCAACGACCCCAGTTCGAGAGTTTCTTGGCGGCTTCATAGATAGCGGCTCTATCGACCTTCATAGTGATGGTTCCTTAGTTTATTTATCGAATGATAATTTAATGGAAACGCGACTGCGCGGCTTGGCTCCTTGAACTAAACCGAGCAGTAACGCTCCTTGATTTCATCGTCAGCAAGCAACGCAGCTGCCGTCGCATGATGCACGACGGCTCCCTGATCCAGCACATAGGCACGATCCGCGATATCGAGTGCCAGCTCCACATTCTGCTCGACAAGCAGAATGGTCGTTCCTTCCGACTTCATCTTGCGGAACAGTTCAAACATTTCATCGACCAGCACAGGCATGATGCCCTCCGATGGCTCATCAAGCATGATGAGATCCGGCCGAGCGATCATGGCGCGCGCGATGGCGAGCATTTGCTGTTCGCCACCGGACATTGTGACGGCCTCCTGATCGAGCCGCTCGGCCAGACGCGGAAAAATTTCGGCGATCTGCTCGATGCGCCGAACCTCATCCTTTTTGTCAGGTGACGCGACGAGGCCAAGCCGGAGATTTTCGCGCACGGTCAGCCCCTGCACGATCCGGCGTTCTTCGGGAACATAAGCCAGTCCCAAGCCGAAGCGGATATGCGCCGGTTGGCCCAGCACTTCGTTGCCCTTGAACGTGACCGAGCCTCGCGTCTTGTCGATCAGTCCAATGATCGATTTCAGGGTGGTGGTTTTGCCCGCACCGTTACGGCCGATCAGACATACGATTTCACCCTTGTTCACTTCAAGGCCGATGTCCTGCAAGACGTGGCTGGCACCGTACCAGGCGTTGAGATTATCGACACGCAACATGATTTCAGTGCTCCCGCTGGCCAAGATAAACCCGCTTGACCTGTTCATTCTGGCGCACTTCTGTGGGCGTTCCCTGCGCAAGCAGTTCGCCATGATGAAGAACGAGCACGCGGTCGCTGATGCCCATGACCAGCTTCATCTTGTGTTCGACCAGAATGACGGTGCGCTCCTGAGCGAGCTTGACGATGAGATCCATCATCACGCGTGTCTCTTCGGGGCTCATTCCAGCGGTCGGCTCGTCCAGCAGCAACAGCCGCGGATTGCTCGCGAGCGCCATCCCGATTTCAAGCGCACGCTGCTCACCATGCGCAAGCTCCTTCGCCAGCCGCTCTCGCCTGTCCCATAGCCCGACCTGTGCCAGCAACGCATCGGCCTTCTCGACCAGCCCCGGAAGCTTGGCCCGCGGCTTCCAGATGTTGTAACGCGAGACAAACGCCTGCAGTCCGACGCGAACGTTCTCCCGCGTGGTCAACAACGGAAACACGTTGGTAATCTGGAACGACTTGGCGATACCCATATGGGCAAATTCATGTTGCGCGACATTGGTGACGTCGCGCCCTTCGAACTCAACCTTTCCGCTGGATGGCGGGAAAGCACCGGAGAGCAAATTAAAGTACGTGCTTTTGCCGGCTCCATTCGGCCCGATGATGGACGTGATCGCATTCCGCGAGAATTCGGCCGAGATATTGTTCAGGGCAACGAACTTCCCGAATGCCTTACTCACACCCGATGTACGCAGGATGACGCCCGAAGATGCGGCCGCAGATGTCGTCATTTGTTGAACCACTTCAAAATCGTTCCCCAGATTCCGGCGGGGAAGAACAGGACGCAGATCATGAAAACAGCGCCGACGAAAAGCTGCCAGTGAACAGTCCAGAGCGAGACCAGATTCTCCAGCATCAAGAATACCGCCGCACCGATGAATGGGCCGAAGAACGTTCCCATTCCTCCAAGCAGCGACATCATCACCACCATGCCCGAAGTTTCGATGTGCATGATTTCGATTGGGACGATGGACAGGTGCAGAGCCATCAAGGCGCCCGCGAGTCCGCAGAACGCGCCAGACAGAATAAAAGTAACAAGCCGCGTCAGGGTCACGTTATACCCGGACGCCCGCGCTCGCGCTTCATTCTCGCGAACCGCCTCAATGACCGCTCCGAACGGCGATGCCAGAATTCGTGACAACACAAACAGGGCAAGAATGACAAACGCCGCGACAACATAGTAACGCGTCAAAGGATTGATGAAGTCGAACTTCAATCCAAATATGTCGATGATGCGGACGTTAATTCCGCGCAAACCGTTCTCGCCGCCGGTCCAGTCGACCGCCTGGTAGAAAAGATAAAATACGCACTGAGACAACGCCATCGTCACCATGGCGAAGTAAATGCCGCGGGTACGGATCGCCAGCGCGCCGATTGCGGTAGCCATAATCGCACCGCCGACAACTCCAATCACAACCGCGACGTACCACGGCAGCGCGAAATGCACGATGGCGATGCCGCACAGATAAGCCCCGGTTCCGAACAAGGCTGCATGTCCAAACGACAGCAGCCCCAGGTAACCGAACAGCAAATTGAAGCCGAGCGCATAGAGTCCATAGATCAGAATATTGACCGCCAACGCCGTGAACGGCATGACCAAGGGAAATGCCAGCACAAAGAGGCTCGCAAGAATAGCCCGGTGGCGTTTGGCGAAATCGAACCAACTCGCAGATGTAACTTGCGGCCCGATAATAGTCTGAGACAACTCATTCATCGTTGATACTCGCCTCAGCTCATCAGCCCGGCGCGGCCGAAGAAGCCTTGCGGACGGACAAGAAGAACCACTGCCATCAAGGCAAAAATCGAAACTTTGGCCATTTCAGGCGCGAACAGTGAGGTCATGCTCACGACGACGCCGACAAGAAGACCGGCAATAACCGCGCCCCCGATCGATCCCATGCCGCCGACGACAGTGACGACAAACGCTTCGGCAAGAATCGTCGACCCCATTTCCGGGATAACACCCTGCAGCGGCGCGGCGAGCAAGCCGGCCAGCGCTGCTATTCCGGAGCCTATTCCGAAAACGAACAGCCAGACCTGCGAGACGTTGACGCCAAGCACGCGAACGATCTGAGGATCTCGCGCGCCAGCGCGAATGATCAATCCGAAACTGGTGCGCTCAAGGAAGAGCCAGAGGCCAATAAGAACCGCTGCCGCAATACCGATGACGAACAAACGATAGAGCGGGAAATAGCCCACGCCAATATTGACCGCGCCTTGGAGAATTTCCGGCGTGTCGAATGGATAGCCGCTCTTACCGAAGGCGATACGGACGAGTTCGACCATCACATAGCTGAGGCCGAATGTGAGAAGCAACGGATAGTCGATACCGCGTCCGTACAGTGGCCGGATCAAGAACCGCTCCACAACAAGACCAATGGTGCCGACGATTAAGGGAACGGCAATGAGGCAAAGCCAGAAATTTCCTCCCAGCGAGAGGAGAAACAACCCGACATAAGCCCCGACCATATAGAATGCACCATGTGCAAAGTTCACAACGGTCAGCATGCCGAAAATCAGCGACAAGCCGATAGCGAACAGCACGTAAATCGCGCCGAGCGCCAGGCCGGTGAACAATTGCAACGCGATCAGATCAAAACTCAGACCGGCCATGGGTATCTCCAGATAAGACGCGCGCCCATGATGGACGCGCGTCTATGGGCTTAAACGGTTCAGGACTTGTGGCCGAGCGCTTCGCAAGTGCGCAGGTTCTTTTCGCTCGGCTCTTCGGTCGCGACAACGTTGAAGACGTCGGCGTCGCCCTTCTCAGGCTTCGATTTGGACTCGATGATGAGAACCGACTGGACGGCCTGGTGGTCGCACTTGCGATAGTATTCGGGGCCTTTGTAGTAGTCGTACTTCAGCGCTTCGACCGCTGCGATTACCTTGTCCGTATCGGTGCTGCCGGCGGCCTTGGCGCCCATCAGCAACGTCTTCACACCGGCATAGCCCAGTGCACCGTAGTCCGATGGCACCTTGCCGCCGTGCATCTTGCGGAAGCGATCGTTGAACGCCTTGGCCGATGCGACCTTGTCCTCGATACCCCAATAGTAGGAGGTGCCGCCGATGACACCTTCAAAGGCCTGCGCGCCAGCCGCGAGCCGGCCGGTGTAGAGCAGGATTGGGGCGACGATCTTCATGCTTTTCTTCATGCCGAAGTCGGTCGCCTGCTTGAGCGAAATTTGCTGGTCCCGCCCGAAGTTGCTGATGACCAGAATGTCGGGCTTCAAAGCCTGAATACGTGGCAGCAGCGCCGAGAAGTCCGTGGTACCAAGCGGATGCCGAATGTCGACAAGGCTTTCGATTCCGAAAGCCTTGCCTGCTTCCTGGAAACCGCGCACCATTTCGTGGCCATAAGCGTAATCCGCGGTGAGGAACGCGACCTTCTTGCCGAACTTCGGAAAAGCGTAACGTCCGACGGCGCCTGCCGTCAGATGCGGCGTCAGAGCCTCGTGGAACGTGTACTTGCTGAAATCTTTGGCTTCGTTGATTTCGTCGGACTGGCTGATCGAGTTGTAGATGATCTTCCGTTCCTTGGTCACGTTGTTCACGGCAAGCTGCACGGAGGCCGACAAGCTACCGACGATGAAGTTGACCTTCTCCTTCTCGATCAATTCCAGTGTGCGGGTCGCGGCTTCACCGGGATTGAGCTTGTCGTCGCGCACGAGCAGTTCGGCCTTGCGGCCATTCAGACCGCCGCCTTCGTTGAATTCGGCAATGGCAACTTCCGCGGCACGCACTTGATCCTGCGCTTCGGTGCCATAAGGACCGGTCAGCGGAACGGGAAAACCAACCTTGATGGTCGCTTCCTGCGCCTGCAACAGATTGATGCGGAACGGCGAGGCCGCCAGAACGGCACCAGCACTGGCGGTTGTTAGCAAGCTGCGGCGGGAGATAGAACCTGTCGTTTTCTTGGCCATGTATTCCTCCGTGGATGATGTTGTTTTTGGTAGCGTCGATCAGATGCGCCCAAGCGCCGTGAGAATGACTTTGGGTGTCAGCGGAATTTCCGTAATTGTGACATTGAACGGTGCGAGAGCATCGTTCACAGCGTTGGAGACGACAGCGGCAGCCGCTGCGGTCCCTGCTTCTCCAGCTCCCTTGGCGCCGAGTTCGCTCTCGAGCGTGGGAGAAACGATATGCCCAACGTCGATGTCCGGCATCTCGCCCGACATCGGCACAAGGTAGTCCGCCATGTTCGCATTGGTGAGCTGTCCTCGCTCGTCGTAGATGCAGTGCTCATAAAGCGCAGCACCGAGGCCTTGAACCACACCGCCGCGGATTTGTTCGTCCACGAGCTGAGGATTGATAATGGTGCCGCAATCCTCAACCACCCAATGCTTGAGCAGCTTGATGAAGCCGGTCTGAGTATCGACCTCAAGCCAAGACGCCTGAACGCCATTTGTAAATGCAAAAGGATACTCGCGCGGTACAAAGTGGCGGGTCGCCATCAACTCTGGCTGGAAACCCGGCGGCAATGTATCGGGCCGGAAGTAAACTACGCGCGCCAGCTCATGAAGCTCGATGCGCTGTTGGCCGCCCTGGACATCGACGACGACGTTATCGACGATATCGAGTTCGCCCGGCTTGGCCTGGAGAATGGCAGCCGCAACATCCAGAATATTCTTGCGCAGCACCTTGGCTGCCTGCAAAGCGGCCTCGCCGCCAATGCCCGCCCCTCGTGACGCCCACGTGCCACCGCCATAGGGCGTATTGTCGGTATCGCCCAGGATCACGCGGACGCGTTCCATCGATACACCGAGCACACTTCCCACGATCTGCGCTGTCAGCGACTCGGATCCTTGCCCTTGTTCCGTGATACTGGTTTGGCAAATAACCCGGCCTGTTGCGTCCAGACGCACCGCGACGCCATCCTGCGATGAGATCCGCGCCCCGCCGACACCGTAAAACGCCGCACTCGGATTTGTGACCTCGATGAAGCTCGCAATACCGATACCGCGATAGATCCCCTTCTCACGCAATGCCACCTGCTCGGCGCGCAACGTGTCGTAACTCATCATGGCGATCAGCTTATCGAGCGACGCATGATGCGACAGTGCCTCGAACCTCAATCCCGACGGCGAACCGCATGGATACGCGTCGTCGCGAATGAGATTGCGGCGTCGAATTTCAACCGGATCCATCCCGATACGTTGGGCAGCCAGATCGACCAGCCCTTCGGTGATTGAGCAAGCAATGGGATGCCCCACGCCACGATACTGGCAGGTGACATTCTTGTTCTGCAAGACAACGCGTGTCCGTGCCCGATAGTTTTGCGTCGTGTAGGGACCACCCACCAGGTTGACGACCTGATTGGCCTCGATGGCACTGGTGCGCGGATACATCGAATACGGACCGATGCCGGTCACATCGTCGATCTCGAATGCGTTGATGGTTCCGCTTTTGCTGACGCCGATGCGGGCCTTGCAGACGTGGTCGCGCGCATGAATATCGGTATTGAAGCTCTCTACCCGATCGGCCACAAACTTGATCGGACGGCGCAGCAGCTTTGACAGCGCGAGGGTTGCCATTTCGTCGGCATAGATGTGAACCTTGATCCCGAAAGATCCGCCGACATCCTTGCACAACACACGAACCTGCGCTTCGTCGAGACCCAGATGCAGGGCCGCAATGTTCTGCACCATGTGCGGCGCCTGAGTGCCCATATAAACGGTCAGGCGCCCCTCTCCGGAATTCCAGTCCGCCAAAACTGCTCGGGGCTCTAACGTGACTCCGGTGTGGCGACCGAAGACGAATTCAGCTTCCACAACCTCATCCGAATCCTTGAAAGCCTGATCGACGGCCCCCGCATCCAGATTGCGCTCGAAGGCGAGATTGTCTCCGAGGTCCGGATGGATGACTGGTGTACCCGCATCAAGCGCCGTGCGCATATCGGTGACCGGAGCAAGCTCTTGGTAGTCCACCGAGACGGCTTCCGCTGCGTCCTCGGCGAGCGCGCGGCTGGTGGCGATGACGGCCGCTACCGCCTCGCCCTGCCAGCAGGCACGATCTATCGCGATCGCATGCTGAGGAGCGGACTTAAGACCCTTGAGATGCGACAACACACCGACCCAAGGTGTAATGACTTTCGCAAGTTCAGCACCGGTAACGACGGCGATCACGCCGGGCATCGCCTTCGCAGCCGCCGTGTCGATGCTCATGATCTTCGCATGAGCGTAAGGCGAACGCAGAAATACAACATGCGCCATACGCGGCAGAACCATGTCGCTCACATATTGCCCACGACCTTGCATAAGCCGCTCGAGATTCGGACGCGGTACCGTCTTTCCGATATAGGAGTTCGGTCGATCCAAAACCGAAAGACCAGACTGTTTGTCGGAGCTGCCGTTCATCGCGCTTGCTCCGAACGCGCACGAGCTGTCGCTTCCACGGCATCGACGATCGCGTGATAACCCGTGCAGCGGCAGTAGTTGCCGGACAGGTGCTCGCGAATTTGCTCGCGGTCTGCCTGTGGCTCAAGAGTCAGAATGTCTTGCGCGGCCATCAACATGCCGGGCGTGCAAAATCCGCACTGAAGAGCATTGCGTTCGCGGAATGCGGCCTGCAGATCGGAAATTTCCCCGCTATCCGACAAACCTTCGATCGTTTGAACCGAGGCATTTTCGGCCTGAACAGCCAGCAGAAGACACGCGCGCACGATGTCGCCGTTGACGCGGACCGTACATGCTCCGCATACGCCATGCTCACAGCCGACATGTGTTCCCGTGAGGCCCAACTGATCCCGCAGAAAGTCGGCCAAGTTCAATCGGGGCAGCACCAGCGCGGAAACGCGCTCTCCATTAACGGTCAGAGAAATTGCTGTGTGATCCGTCACGCGATGGCCCTCGCGTCGAGATCTGGACGTTCAAGCAATACCGATACACAACGCGCCAACAACTGCCGCGCAAGATACCGACGCATGCCAGCCGAAGCCTGCTGATCTTCCTGCGGATCAAGCTCCGCGTCGAGCGCAGCCTGAGCATCGGCCAGCATCGATGCCGTGACAGGCCGCTTTATCAGGTGCTCAGACGCCGTTGCCAGCATCGGCTTGTCGCCTACTGCAAAGTAGCCGAGCCGGAGGCTTGTCAGGACGTCGCCGTCCCGGGCTCCAGATGCCGCCAAGCCAACAATGGCGTAGTCGCCCTTCCGGCGCGCATACTCGTGAAAGAAATAAACCGAACTCGGCTTCGCGACGGGCATCTCGACCGCAACCAGCAACTCTTCTGCGGACAGCAAGGTCTCATAGATGCCGGTGAAAAACTCAGCGGCCCGAACCCGGCGCTCACCGTTCTTGCTGCGCAAAACGATAACGGCATCAAGCGCGAGAACACATGCGGGGAGTTCTGATGCAGGGTCCGCATGCGCAAGACTGCCGCCGAATGTACCTTTGTTTCGAATTGCTGGATGCGCAACATGCGCAATGGCTTCCGTCAGAAGCGGAGCATGTTTTGCGATTTCAACAGACCTCAGGACATCGACGTGACGAGTGAGCGCGCCAATTCTGAGCATGCCATCGGTGACAGCGATCCCGCGCAGTTCGGCGATTGCGCCGATATCGACCAGAATTTCCGGAGCTGACAGTCTTAGATTCAATGCCGGCATCAAACTCTGCCCGCCGGAGAGAACCTTTGCCTGATCGCCATGCAACGCAAGCAACTCCAATGCGTCGTCGACGCTTGAAGCACGCGCATAGTTGAAAGCCGAAGCTTTCATTCCGGCAACCTCCCCTCGCCTCATTTTATGATGGGCTTGGCATGATTAGACGGTGCCGGACATCAAAGGTCAAGCGTTGTTTATCGAACGATTATTTCGTGACGATAAACGGATCGCGTTGCTGATGGCCGGAAATGCGGAGCCACATCGTCAATCGACGCGGATAAATGCGTACGACAAAGCAGCGACAGCGTTACGAAATTGCAAACGCGAAAATCCGACTTTTCGCGCTGCACAATTCCTATCGCCGCCGTGTGGGCCGAGTGCTGGCCCTTTGCAAAACCGGCTGCCCGCCAGCACGTTCTCGAAACACCAGCTGCGATCGCTCAGCTTCCAGTTTGAGGATTTCCGCAAACAGCGCCGCCGCAGGAGACATCACTTTTCGAGCTGGCTCGATCAAAACAAATTCGGAATAGAAAGGCGGATCTTCAAGCGGCCTCACATCGAAGCGTCCGCGGTCGAGATCCGACACCATCATCACGAACGGCAAAATTGCGACCCAATCGCTCGCTGCGACAAATTGCAGCGTCCCCATCATGGCATCCAATTCCAACCGCTGCGCGATGGAGACGTTATTGGTGCTGAAGTAAGTCTCGATATTGCGGCGGCGCGTGTTCTGAGGTCCCGGCAACACCACTTTCAGCGGACCGAGCTCGGACAACTTCACCGGCTTCAGATTATTTTTGCCGCGCTTCGCGCTGACAAGCATCTCCCGATCACGAGCGAGAAGCCTGTGCGAGATGCCGGTCACCCCCTCAAACGCGGGGACAACGGCAAAATCCAGATCGCCTTTCAAGATCATGTCCGTCAGCACGCCTGAATAGGCCTCGGTCACGCTGATTTCAGAACCAGGAGCCGACGTGAGGAATTTGTCCAGCGCAGGAGCAAGCATCGACCGGGTAAAGGTCGGCATCAAGCCAACGCGGATCACGCCGCGAACGTGATTGACGGCAACACTTTGTTGCGCCGCTTCCAGCTTTTTCAGAACCTCGACGCATTCGCGATAATACAGCTTTCCTGCCAGGGTCGGCTCGACGTCTCGGCCGCTGCGTTCAAGCAGCGCCGCGCCAAGTTCGGTCTCAAGCTGCTTGAGATGCTGCGAAATACCAGACTGCGTAGCTCCCTCACGCTTTGCAGCCGACGTGAACGAGCCTTCTTCATAAACCGCGACGAACGATCTGATCTGCCGAAGGGAAATCATCCATCAATTTTCCTAATGCCAGAGAGTATGAATAATCGTTTTTCTAATAGTCAGCAATCGTTACTCTCCCGGTCAATCACAAACGATCAGGGAAACGCGCAATGAACCTCGGCTTTTTCACAATGCCGATCCATCCGTTGGACAAGGACTGGCGGCAATCGCTGGCCGAGGACCGCGAAGCCTTCCTCCTGGCCGACGAACTTGGATTCACGGAGGCCTATGTCGGCGAGCATGTCACGGACAAGGCGGAGAACATTACCTCCTGCGTGACCTTTCTCGCCTGGATCGCCGCCGCAACCAAGCAGATCAAGCTGGGCACCGGCACCGTCAACATGCCGAACACGCATCCGGCAACGGTCGCGGCCACCATCGCGATGCTGGATCACATGCTCGATGGCCGGTTCATTTTCGGCATCAGTCCCGGCGGGCTTCTGTCGGACGCAGAGCTGTTCGGCAATCTCGATTTCAACCGCAACGAGATGTTCCTCGAAGCGATCAATCAGGTTCTCGGCATCTGGTCCGGTGAACCGCCCTACAACCTTAAGGGCAAATACTGGACGGTGTCCACGCAGCAAACGCAGATCAAGGAAATCGGCCAGGGATACATCCCTCGTCCCCTTCAACGGCCGCACCCGCCAATCGTGGTGACGGCCGTCGCGCCTTTTTCAAAAGGCGTAACGGAAGCAGCCATCCGCGGATGGGATCCGATCTCGGCAAACTTCCTGATGCCGGCGTGGGTAAAGAGCCATTGGCCCAAGTATGTAGAAGGTTGCGAACGCGGCGGTCGTACTGCGAACCCTGCGAACTGGCGCGTTGCAAAGAGCGTTTTCGTTGCCGACGACGCTGCAACGGCTAAGGCATACGCGACCGATCCCGATGGTCCTTACGTGAATTACTATCGGTCATTGTTCACCAAGCTGAAGAAGAACGGCCGAATCGAGTTGTTCAAGACCCACCGCGATCAGCCCGACGACGAGGTCACGCTTGAGATGATTTGCGATAAACTGATCATCTGCGGCACGCCGGACAGCGTTGCCGATCAGCTTCTTGCTTTTCAGGACGAGGTCGGCACATTCGGGACACTGCTCTACGCCGGCAAGGATTGGAAAGATCGTGAGCTCGGGCGAAAGTCCATGATCCTGACGGCGGAGAAAGTGCTGCCCTTCGTGAATGCTGGTTCGCCGAAGCAGGCAAAAGCTGCGGAATAAGCAAAGAAAGCGCCTCAAGTGGCTCTCACCGACCGTATTCCCTATCAGGCTCTTATTGACCGCCCCAAGCTGGTGCTTCCCGGCGGCAAAAAACTGGCTATCTGGATCATTCTCAATGTCGAAGAATGGCGCATCGAGAATGCAATGCCGCGCACGGTTCTCAGCCCGCCGATGGGGCAACCGCTGCTTCCCGACGTGCCGAACTGGGCGTGGCATGAATACGGAATGCGTGCCGGATTTTGGCGTCAGTTGAAGGCGCTGACGGATCGCAACATTCCGACGACGCTGGCGATTAACGGGAACGTCTGCACGTCGTATCCCCGTATTGCGGCCGCCGCACGCGATGCCGGATTCGAGTTCATGGGGCACGGTTTCCTGCAAGGCCCGATGCACAAGCTCGACAATCAGGGCGACGCGATCAAGCGTGCGGTCGAGACGATTGCAAAATTCGCCGGCAAAGCGCCCCGGTCCTGGGAAAGTCCTGGTCTTACCGAAACTGACGAAACGCTCGATCTCCTGCGCCTGAACGGCATTGAATATGTCGCCGATTGGGTGATCGACGATCTTCCGCAGGATATCGAGACTTCCCACGGGACCATTACGACGATCCCCTACACGGTCGAGACCAACGACATCGTCGTCCATGCGCTTCACCACATGGCGTCAGACCAGTTCATGCGCCGGTGTGTCGATCAATTCGACCGGCTCTATCTTGAGGGCGAGGAGAACGCCCGTGTCATGGCGATTTCGATCCATCCTTACATCACCGGCGTTCCGCACCGGATCAAATATCTGGAACAACTGCTCGATTACGTCATCAGTCACGACGGAGTGGCATTGATGACTGCAAGCGAGATCGGCGACTGGTATCGCGGCCAGATGGCCAAACTTTAATTCCGTGTGGAGCGCATAACATGATCCGGGCCGCCGTTGTCGGGCTGGGATGGTGGGGTCAGACCATCGCCAGCAATCTCGCCACTAGCGATATTGTCAAACCTGTGCTGGGCATCGATCCGCTTGAACCGATGCGCGCCAAGGGCGCTGCATTGGGACTTGAAACATCAGAACGCTTCGAGGATGCACTGGCGCGATCCGATATCGACGCAGTCATCCTCTGCACCCCGCAGGACCATCATGCGACGCAGATCGAGGCCGCAGCCAGATCGGGGCGTCATGTATTTTGCGAAAAGCCGCTTTGCACCACAGCAGCCGACGCCGGGCGTGCCATTGCCGCGGTCAAAGCAGCGAAGGTGCAACTCGGCATCGGCCATGAGCGTCGGTTCGAGCCCGCCGTGATCGAAATGCGCAAGCGGTTCGCCGATGGCGAATTCGGCAACGCACTCGTTCTCGAAGGGAATTTCAGCCAAGATAAATTCCTCAACCTGCCGTCCGACAACTGGCGGCTGTCAAAGACGGTCAATCCCGTTGGCCCGCTGTCGGCGACTGGCATTCACCTTGTGGATCTGTCGATCGCAATTCTCGGAAAGCCAACGCAAGTGTGGGCGCGTCTTGCAACGCTCGGAAGCAACTTCGCCAACGGCGATACCCTCTCGATCACCATCGGCTTCGAAAGCGGAACAACCGCAACGCTGAACGCGGTTCTTGCCACGCCATTCATGGGGCGTCTGGCGCTGCTAGGATCAAAAGGCTGGATGGAGATCCGTGACCGTACTCACCCCGAGAACCCGACGGGCTGGGACGTGACCCGCACCAGCCGCGATAAGCCCGCGGAAACTGCCTATTATCAGCCTCATCCGGCAGTGCGAGACAATCTGGAAGCATTCGGACTCGCAGTGCTCGGCGGTGCTTCCTATCCCGTAACCCATGACGAGATGCTTGCAAACGTCCGGACGTTCGAGACGATCCAGCGCTCAGCGAAAAGCGGCCGCATTGAGCCGGTTTGATTTCACGGCAGGCCGCTTGGCATCCTGACCCGATGTTCGTGTAAATCCCGCCAGATAGCCGTCGATCGCGTTGGCGATCATCTCTTCTTTCTCCTGAAGAGGAGGCGTCTCATAGATGTACCGACGAACGCCATAGTAGAAGATACCGCCGTGGAAAACCCAGGCCATTTCGATTTCGGCCGCCGTTGGCTTAGCCTGCGTCGGCAAGCCCGCCTCAAATCTGCATTCCTTGATAATGCGCGTCAGAATCTTGTCGCGCACGACGCCCACATACCAACGATTGATATCGAGGCCTTTCAGACCTGCGAACAGATAGATTCGTAGCCATTTCCGCGTAAAGATCACATCGGTGTAGGCTGCATAAAACTGCACAAGCCGTTCGCGGATCGGACGCGACCGATTGGTGAGAAGCTTCTCCCAGCCGGTATCGAGCGGCTCAAGGTAAACCTTGCGGTAGACCTCCTTGACCAGCTCTTCCTTGCTCGGGAAATAGCGATACAACAACGGCTGGGTCACGCCCAATCGGCGTGCCAGTTCGCGCGTGCCGCCGTTGAAGCCCTCCTCGGAAAAGAACTCTGTCGCCTTGCGGACGAACTCCTGCCGCCGATCTTCAGGCGACAGGCGCTTCCGCTTGAGACGTATAACCGACGACGACGATTTCTTTGCCATGGAAACCTGCGGGGTCATGCCCCCGAAACGAAGTGACCGAAATTTCCGCGCGCGAACAACAGCGGCTCGGCACGGTTGTAAGCGTAAGCTTCTACCGCACCAAGGAAAATTACGTGGTCGCCCCCGTAATAACGGTCGGCGCCGCGGCACTGAAATGTGGCGACCGCGTCGGCAAGAACAGGCGCCCCGCCCAAACCAGGCTCCCAGGACACTCCCGCGAACTTGTCATCGGCCCGCGTGGCAAACTGAGTTGCCAGCGTTTGCTGGGAAACGCCGAGTACATTCACCGCAAAATGGCTCGCGTTCTGAAAAATGCTCATGCTCGGTGAATAAATCACCAGGCTCCAGAGCACCAGCGGCGGATTGAGGGAAACCGACGCAAACGAGTTACAAGTCAACCCTGCGAGCCTGCCATCCGGCGTCGCGGCTGTAATAACTGTGACTCCGGTGGCGTAGGCTCCCAGCGCGTTACGGAAATCACGCGGATCGATCGAAGAGCTATCGCTTGAAAGCTCATTACCGACTTCAGTGGGGTTGTGCGAAACGGCTGCCATGGCCCGCCCCTCTTAAAGGGTGAGATTTTCAGAAGGCAAATCGAGCGCAACGCGCCCGTAATTGGTTCCGGCGGCATCGAAGCTGAACGCAATATGCGCGTTGATCGCATGCGCGTCCCGGAACTGTCGCTGAAGCGCGCCGGTGGTGTAAAGACCGCGCGCGCCGCTCGCCGAAAACAGCAACGAGACGGCTTCCGTACACAGATTCACAGTGTAGGCCCCGTCGCGGCGGTATCTGGTCTTCTCAGCGAGCAAGGGAACGTCACCCCGCCGGGCGTCAGCCATGGCGTCGATACAGGTTCGCCGCATGATCAGACGTGCTGCATCGATCTTCGCCGAAGCTTCAGCAATCTTGATCTGCGTCGTCTGCAGATCACCGAGCTTCGCGCGATTGTAAGTTGAAGCGCGATGCCGGGCGATCTCGACATAATCGTTCAGGCAAGCTTGCGCATTGCCAAGTGCCGCACCCGACAAAACGAAGGGAAACAACGCAAACACCGGTAATGCATAAAGCGAACCGGGATTGACAGCGCTTCCCGGCGTCGAGCCACCGGCCACATCTTTGACCGCAAGCGTCATATAGTCGGGGACGAACACATCCTTGGCTTCGACATCGTTTGAGCCCGTCCCCTTAAGCCCGGTGGAATTCCATGTGTCGAGGATCTTGTAGTCGTCCTGCTTGAGCAGAAACACCCGATACTCCACGCCATCCGCGTCGTCATCCGACGACACGATCCCCGCCAGCATATTCCAGGTGCTGGAATCGACGCCCGACGAGAATGGCCAGCGGCCGGAGAGTTTATAGCCTCCCGCCACTCTGGTGGCGCGGCCCGCCGGAAATACAAACGACGACGCGATCAGCGCGTCAGGATTCTCTTTCCAGATCAGATCCTGCGCACGCTCCTCGAACATGCCGAGCATCCAGTGATGGCTCGCGAGGTTTGCGAGATTCCATGCGACAGACGCGTCGGCCAACGCGACAACGTCGGCAAAATCGACCAGTGCGACATAATCCAGTTCGGCGCCACCGACTCGCTTGGGCTGCAAAATCCTGAACAGGCCGGCCTCGTGAAGATCCTTTTCCGTCTCTGGCGGAAGACGTCGCATCTCCTCGGTCGTTGCGGCGCGCTCACGAAGTTTAGGCAAGAGCGCATCCGCGCGCTGTAGCATTTCGGAGTACGCATCGTCGTGACCACTCGAACGCCGGTCCAGCTTGTGAACAGTGCCTGACATGATTGCGTCCCTCCCTGATGATTATCGCGCCGCTGCTTTCCGGGGGGCGTTTGGCTTGATATGGGGCCGGTCGAGATACAGCGACGCTCTCAACCCCTCGTCGTCCTGGGTTGCGAATTCTGATAGCAACTTCATTTCCGGAATCCGCGAGCGGTCCAGCGTATTCACATCAGGCCAGTCGATTTCGACCAGGTTTCCGGCAGGATCGCGCAGATACATTTGAACGCAGCCATCAGGCAATTCATTCACGGCGTTACGGAAGGCCTTGAAATCAAGCGCACCGATCGCTTTGGCGCTCTCGTACGCCGTGTGAAAGTCATCCACATCGAGCGCGAAATGCTGATAGACCGGAACACTGTCGTCGAGCTCAAAGAGATGAAGCTGAAGATCGCCGCATCGCAAGTATTTGGTTTTGAAACCGAAATTATAGGTTGGAATGAGCTCCATACCCAGCACGGTCTGATAGAAGCGCGCCGACTCTTCCAGATCTTTCGCCCCGATGGAAAGGTGATTGAAACCGAGAACCTTCATGCTTGCACTCCCGAGGTTTGGCTACGTCTTTTTGATTTATCACCCGATAAATAACGTGATGACGACGGGAAAGCAAGCGGCTTGAACGCGAATGCGCTGCACAAAAGCTGCTGCAGCGCCGTTTAGCCCAGCAGCAAATCACTTCCAGGAGCGATAGCGGACTTTGCGAGGAAGCTAGTCGGGCCGCCCTAACGCTCGAAGGATTTGCCCCCGCGATGAGGGCGCGCGATGGATGCCACTCAACGCCGCGCGCAGATCCGAAACGCGTTCAGCATTGCTGCCGGCGCGGGTACCGTCCGCATTGAAAAAGCTGTTTTCGAATCCGATCCGGCAATGTCCGCCCATGGCCGCCGCAGCAACCAGTGACGCGGTCTCTGATGCACCGAAGGCGCAGACCCACCAGTCGAAGCGCGACGCCCCGCCGCTGTCGCGAACCTTCGCAACGAACGGAGCAAGCTCCGCAGGATCGCTCTCCTGATTTGCCGCATAACGCCCAAGCGGGAAAATGACGGAATGCCGGTTGCCCGGAATGATCCCACGTTCAATGAGGTCGAGCAGATGATCGAACTCATTCGCTGCGTAAACAATGTGCTGGACCGCAATGCGCTGCTGGTGTGCCCATTGATACAATTCCGCAGCGTCGGCTTCAGACCCTGCATCGGGAATCAGTTCCTTCGTTGCGATGCTGACCGCTTCCGGCTGCACAGCCCGGACCACCGCAATCTGCTCATGCGGTTTGAACATGCCGACAGCTTCCGTCGTGATCTGAACCACGAAGTCTGTGCCAGTTGCCCGCCGTACAGCATCGGTCGCAGCCAAGTAGCGCGATGCATCGAGCGTGTGCCGGCCGTTATCGTCGCGAACATGCATGTGAACGGCCTGCGCACCGGCCGCCTGAGATGCAAGCGTATCCGTCGCGAGCGCATCGGCAGTCAGTGGAAGATTGGGATGCTCGGCGTGGCCTTTGCGTGCGCCATTCGGCGCAACCATGATGGTCAAATCGGCCATACCGTTCCCTGCCCTTCGATAAGATGTTCTATGAGATCACCAGCGAGAATTGACCTACGACGTCATTTTCTTCCGGTCAATTCCGTGCATGGTTTCAAGCACAGCGCAAACAGCCGCGGTATCCTGCTCTCTGCGGCCAAGCGCGGCACCGGCGTGGTAGATTTGCGATGCAGCCGCGTAGACCGGGAGCGCGCAATCGAGGCTATCCGCAAAGCCATCGATGATCGCGATGTCCTTAAGTTGCATGCGGATGGTCGCCGTCGGCGTGTCGTAATTCTCATCGCGCATCAAAGGGCCGCGCATCTGAAACATGCGCGACGTTCCGGCGCTGTCGGCGAGCGTATCGTAAACCAGTGCCGGATCGATACCGGCCTTGATTCCAAGAACCATGGCTTCCGCTGCCGCTACATTGTGAATCGTGACGAGATGATTGGCGATGTACTTCATGACACTGCCACGCCCGAAAGGTCCGAGGTAGTGCTGCACACGCGACATGCCAGCGAAGACCGTAGCACAGCGATCGAAGGCGTCTTTGTCGCCGCTCCCCAGAATAACGAGATCCTTGTTGACGGCCTGCGCACCGGTGCCGCTGATCGGGCAATCGAGAAGGATCTTGCCGTGCTTTTCCATCTCTTCAAGAGCCGCACGTTTGATGTCGATCGGCAGCGTCGAGCATTCAATGACGATCTGACCGGTCCCTATAGCCTGAGCAACGCCTTCGGCGCCACAAATGACATCGGTCAATACTTCGGCCTTTGGCAAAGACATGATGATGATCGAACACGACTCAGCCACCGCGCGCGGAGAGGCCAACACCCGGCCGCCCGAATTCTCCAGACGAACGCAAGCCGCCGGTACCGGATCGTATCCAACAACCTCAAACCCAGCCTGAACGAGATTGCGTGCCATGGCGGTGCCCATGATGCCAATGCCGACGATGCCAACGCTTCTGCTCATTCGAGTGCGCCTTGTGATTGTGTGGGGATGGCCTCAGGGAGACGACAGCTGCTCGCGAAACTTGGTGGTGCAAGCAGTCAGCTGCCAACCGGTCTACAGTCGGGAATTCCCTGCTACACGACAATTTGCACATTTTTGAGCTATTCTGGCCTGATTTCTTCAAAAGAATGCAGTGTTTTCCATCGCTTAAAGACGGAATTCCCTGCTCGTGGCGAGCAGGGAATTCCGAAGCAACAGCAGGGAATTTTGAGGCCGCAGCGCAGTGAAAAGCCGTTAACGGAGCGCATGGGGCGCAATTCGATTCAACGGGCTCTTGATTTTCGACGAGCGTAGTACTAAGTCCTAGTCAACTAGAGAGCAGATGTTTGATGCCGCATGGGCGGATCTTACAGGTGCTTGTGGGTGGTACAGGCTTAGCCGAGCCCCCATATAGTTCTCGACTTTGATGGGTAAGCGTGAGTCGGCATGGGCCGGATCATCGCGATGGCTGAAATGCTCCCATTTCGAAGGCGTGGTTTTCGGATTTTCATCCGGAGCTGCGCCTTTTTATTTGGCCAAAGCTCCGATCGACGGAGCAGCCAGTATGAACGATCTTTCCATCATTTACCAAGCTATCGGGGCGTTAAAGCCGAATCCCCGCAACGCGCGCACCCATTCAGCCAAGCAGATCACTCAGATCACAGCCAGTATTAAGGAATTCGGCTTCACAAATCCAATTTTGGTCGATGCTGCCAATATGGTGATGGCCGGCCACGGCAGGCTAAGCGCCGCCAAGCGCCTAGGGTTTTCCAACGTACCTACGCTGCAACTTTCCCATCTCACGCGGGAGCAGATCAGGACCTATGTAATTGCTGACAATCAACTCGCACTCAACGCGGGCTGGGATTCGGAAATCCTGAGTCTCGAGCTCGGCGAATTGCTAGAGCTTGATCCGGAATTTGAACTCACTGTTACGGGTTTCGATTGGCCTCAAATCGATTTTCTCATCAATGCGGATTTTCGCGGGGATGATGAACCAGATCCGCTAGATGAAGCGCCCGACCCCAACAAAAATGCCGTGACGCTGGAGGGAGATCTGTGGGCGATCGGAGACCATCGCCTGTTGTGCGGCGATGCAACCAGGGCTGAAAATTACGCCGCGCTACTCGGCGGCGCCCGCGCTCAGATGGTTTTCTGCGATCCGCCCTACAACGTGCCTATTGAAGGCCATGTTTCCGGACTCGGCCAGGCTCAGCATCGCGAGTTTGCTATGGCCTCCGGCGAAATGTCGCGAGATCAATTTACCGATTTCTTGACTAATGTATTTCGCCTTCTCGCCGAATCTTCCGTGAACGGCGCGCTGCATTATCAATGCATGGATTGGAGGCATCTGGACGAGATCGCTACGGCCGGTCGTGCGGCTTACAGTGAACTCAAGAATCTGTGCGTGTGGACGAAAACAAACGCTGGTATGGGGTCACTTTATCGCTCGCAGCATGAGCTAGTGTTTGTTTTTAAGTCCGGCAACACACCACATATCAATAACGTCGAGTTAGGCCGCCACGGGCGTTATCGCACGAATGTCTGGTCATATCCGGGTGCAAATACCTTTAGCGCAACACGGAACGACGACCTCGCGATGCATCCAACCGTGAAGCCTGTTGCTATGGTTGCCGACGCTATCCTGGACGGCTCGCGGCCCAAGGGTATTATCCTCGATGCCTTCGCTGGCTCCGGTACAACTCTAGTCGCCGCGCAGAAGACTCGACGACGCGGCTATGGAATCGAACTCGATCCAACTTATTGCGATGTCATTCTCAAGCGACTCGCCACGGTCGCAAATCTCGAGGCGGTACACGTCGAAAGCGGCCTGACCTTTGATGCAATCGCACAGGAGCGCGGCATAATAAAGGAGGATATCAAGTGAGCAAGCGTTCAAAAGAATTGATCGGAGATTACGAAGTCGGCTACGCCCGTCCACCAATAAAAACGAGATGGACAAAAGGACAAAGTGGCAACCCCGAAGGGTCATCGAAGAGCCGCACCAAGGTTAAAGCACGCCTTGGCAGGTCAGTCCTCGACATCATTCTGGCTGAAGGCAACCGCCGCTTAAAGGTCAGAGAAGGCGATCGAGAGATCGAATTAACGACCTTCCAGGCAACGCTCCGCAGCTTGCAAATCAAAGCCCTTAAGGGCGACAAGCATGCTGCAAAAATGTTCATCGACTTATATCAAAACGCACATCGTGAAGACGATGAACAGAAGCTATTACTCTATCTGACCGTAGTCGAATATATAGATCGCGTGCGACCAGAATTCGAACGGTGCGCGAAGCTCGGTCTACCGCCGCCTGATTTCGCACCGCATCCCGATGATATCAAAATCGACCATCGCACCGGTAAGGTCTATTTCCTCGGCCCGATGACTCGCGATGAGCGCGACGCAATCCAAAAGTTAACACAGCTCCAAGCAACAATCTGTGAAGACTTGACCTGCTGGCGTGAAGAATCCGAGCTAGAACCGTTCGATTCTGCCAGCACCCATCGGATTGAGCGATTCCTAAAGCTAAGCAGCGAGATTAATTCGGTCTTGCCGCCACGCCTTCGGCGGCAATCGGACGCTTAGCTTGCTCACCTTCACTTCGAAAGCTTGAAAGCGCCCGAGAAACCCCGAACTAACTAAGCAACAAATGGGGGTTGCTTTCAATTTGCGTTGCTTCGGATTCATCCGGAGCTGCGCTTTTTGGGACGAAGCTCCGCGACCTCTCAGGAGCATTGTCGTGGACAAGCTTCCTCGCAGAGCCGACAGTTTTGTGGTTATCCGGATGCCCCGCCGAGCCAGCAACAAGTTGGGACGGCGGCAACCTAACCGTCGTCGTTGTGAGGCCAGTTCCTTCATCTTGATCCGCAATGCATCGTCATCTGGCGGCGCGTTCCTTGAAGAGCTTGATGAACTGCCCTTCCGTGAGCCATCGCCCCTCTCCTCGGGGAGAACAGAACCCTAATTCAACACCGAGGCGTTCCGGGGAAGCAGGTCAATGACACTGCGCTTGGGCGGCTAGAATTCAAGCACTCGGCTTCGTGCAAACTTCGGCCAGATAGCGGTCGGACAATCGATCGGATTACTGTGGGTTCGCTTCTTTCCAAGGATCCTTCACAGCCGGAATTGAATGCTGAATCACATTGGTCTGCTTGCCGAGGCAGGTTGATGTGCTGATGGCACAGGGCCGGCAAGTGGCCGACGCGGTCCGAGCGATAGTCGTGACGGAAGTTACGTATTATCGATGGCGCAATGAGTATGGTGGCCTGAAGGGCGATCAGGTAAAGCGGCTCAAGGAGCTGGAGACCGAGAACACCCGGCCTCGTCGTGCGGTGTCTGATCTGACGCTGGACAAGCTGATCCTGGCGGAGGCCGCCAAGGGAAACTTCTAAGCCCCTCCCGGCGCCGTGCGTGCATCGATCACGTGATGATAAAACACGGTATCTCCGAGAGACGGGCGTGCCGGACTTTGGGTCAACACCGATCGACGCAGCGCAAGATTCCAACGACGCGCGATGATGAGGTGGCTTTGACTGCCGATATCATCGAGCTTGCTCGCCAATATGGCCGCTATGGATATCGCCGGATCACGGCGTTACTTCGCAGAGCCGGCTGGACGGTGAATAAGAAACGTGTCGAGCGGATCTGGCGAAGTGAGGGGCTGAAAGTCCCCAACAAGCAGCCTAAACGCGGGCGTCTCTGGCTCAACGACGGTTCATGCATCCGTCTGCGGCCGGAACGAGCCAACCATGTCTGGTCCTATGACTTCGTCGCTGACCGCACCCACGACGGAAAGGCATTCCGGATGTTGTGTATCATCGACGAGTTCACCCGCGAGAGCCTGGCCATCCGTGTCGCACGAAAGCTCAAGGCAACTGACGTCATCGAAGCACTCTGCGAACTGTTCGTCTCGCGGGGCATTCCAACACACATCCGATCGGACAATGGCCCTGAGTTTGTCGCCGAAGCACGTCGGGACTGGATCGCCGCTGTCGGAGCAAAGACTGCATACATCGAACCTGGCAGCCCATGGGAGAACGGCTACTGCGAAAGCTTCAACGGCAAACTGCGTGACGAGCTGCTGAACGGCGAGATCTTCTACACATTGAAGGAAGCGCAGATTGTCATTGAGAACTGGCGACGCCACTAAAACACGGTGCGTCCAAACTCATCGCTGGGATACCGACCACCGGCACCCGAGGCCCTCGTATGGCCAGCACCAAAGGAGGTAGTCAAAATGCAATCCTTAAATTAACATTCCAATCGGACCACTCAGTGGGGGCCGGTCAATCTCGGCCGGCAACGTTTAAGCGACGTTGCCGGTAGCTTGAGTGCGTTTCTCGCCCTTCGTTTTCGTACTCGTTAGCATCAACCCGGGAGAGATGTTCCCGCCGCGATCTTTGCCGGGCTAGCCATTGAACGATTCACTGAAGCTGGTAGCGGTCGGTTTGCCCGGCCGCGAAAATTCGAGAATGACGTCTCGTTTGTAGGCCCATGGATCCAGGTCGCGGAAGATGAACTCCGACCCCTAGTCGACGAGGTGCTCTTGGGATAACTGAAAGTCTTGCAAACCCGCTCTAGCGTTTGACTTACATTGTCACCTCAATAACTGGATCCATCATTGGCGACTGGAGAGAAGCAGGGAGTAGGAGATGCAACCGTCTACAAGAGCTGTTGCGTTACGGCGGAAGAAAGGTCTTCGAGGCCAGCGTTTTTATTACAGGCTTCCCAATGAAAATAGCTGAATAGCCATTTTTCACTGACTGTATGGCGTGGTTTAAGCTCGGTTATGTGACAGCTATATCGTCAATTACTTTCAATACCGGCGAGGAAATATCATCAAAATTTAATCCATTGGCTTCGGTAAACAACGAAACCATGCAGCCAATTCCTTGGACGAACGGTCCCTTTTTTGAGAACGGCAAAAGCAAACGTTCATAACGCGTCAATGGACCGTTGGGAGTTTTGACGTAGAATACACTAAAGTTTGGACGGCGTGTATTTACCACCTGTTCATAGCACTTCAACGCATCTTCCCGAAGTACAGGAGAAATAGCCTCGTCGACATGTTTGCCAACGCTGCAGCCGCCGAACATTTTAACGAGTTGGCTGCCTTCGTGAATAATTCGAAATCGCGGTTGTTTCGTAGTTTTATCGACCAGACAAAACATTATCTTGTCGATGCTTCGCGCCAAATCAGCAAGCGGTAACGATTTCAGCTCGGGTATTTGTCCATTCAATGACTTGAGCTGCCACAATTTGAGAAAGCCCATTTGTTGAACGCATCGAATGGAATCGAGTCCCAGGTTTTGGACCATGAAATCCTCGGCGGTTTGGTCAAATTGGGTAAAATCCAGCGACAGCTTCGCAATGGGCCTTTGTTAATATCGATAAGGTAACGTTTCGTTTGCCCCAAGGAATCGCTTTCGTCCGTAAAGTGTGCGGCATTTTTTGAGCGATAAGAGCGCATTTTGAGCGATTAGCCCGAGAAGAGACGCCAATGCCGAACTTGATTGCACTAAGCGAGCCGCTTCAGCGTTTTCCGGTGGTTCAGACTCGTGAGCCCGAGGAGATGCGGCACGCGCTTATCTCTACCTACGGGGCGCGTCATTTCGCCACGTCTGATAACAGCGCTTTTTCCGCTCGCGCGAATTACGCAAAATTTGAATCTATAGGAATCGGGTTCTGCGCTTATGGCAAGGGTAGAACGGTCGTCGATTTTCCGGAGGGTGATTTCGCGAGAATTCAGTTCGGACTAAAAGGGACATCCGCCACCACGATAGAGGGACGGAAAGTATTGGTTGACTCTGAGCAGGCATGCGTGACATCGCCCGGCAGAGCAGCAAAAATTGCCTTTGAACCGGATTATGAGCAGATCATCGTTCGCATAGAAACATCCGCTCTCCGACACGCACTCACCTCAATTCTGGGTGCGCAATCCAAGGTTGGCCCTGAGTTTGATGCCGAACTCAACCTGAATCACCCTCTCGCTGCAAATTTCAGGCGATTGGTATTTGCATTCGCTCAACAACTTGACGAATGCGCTGCAGAACTGCCACGGATTTTGCTCAAGCAGATTGAGCAATCAATTACTCTGAATTTCCTATACGCCACCCGACATTCTCTAAACGAACTGTTGGAGCAGCGCGAAGGCGACGCGTCGGTTCGTCATATCCAAAGGGTTGAGGAATATATTGAGGCTCATTGGGATCAGCCCTTGAACGTCGAGATCCTTGCGACTGTTGCAAATATCGGCGTACGGGCGCTCTTCAGAACCTTCCAACAAACTCGCGGCTATTCGCCGAAAGCGTTCGCAAAATCTATCCGGCTAAAGAAGGCGAAGGAAATACTCAGCTCCGGATCGCAGGAAACTTCGGTGACGGCAGTCGCGTTTCGATGCGGGTTCTCGAATCTCGGCCATTTCGCCAACGATTATCGAAACATGTTTGGCGAGTTGCCTTCTTGCACAATTGAGAAGGCTAGAAAGGCGCTCTGAGAGATCGTTGCCAAGCGCATTCTTTGGCGAAGCGGATCGCCGAGGTGTCGCCGGATCTAGGTGGCAAGTTATGGTGTCTAGACGCCTGAAATGGATAAAAAGCTGGCTTCGCTCGCATGGCTGAATTTGATGACTGGCCCGAGGGCCATATCAACGTGGTACTCGGCAAAGCCCTCCCAGGCTCACGCCATGTTGGGATAGGCAATCGCTAAAGCCGCGGACGTGTGTGTTGTGCAACTGACGAGTCAGATCGCCGCAAAAATACTTGGTCGTATTTGCGATTACTCTTTCTGTCCAAATGCGCTTTATTTGGGTGCGGCAACTCGCCGACGGCGATATTCGAGAGCCGGCACTCCGCCCCAACCCCAGTTATCAGTCTCTACTTCCTCGATGATCACAAATGTCGTTTCGAAAGGCTTTTGAAGGACGTCGAGCAGCAGCTTACTGGCCCCCTTGATAAGTGCGGCTTTTTCCTTGGCCGTGACCGAAATCGCTCCAGGCTTCGTCCCTTCGCGCGTGACTTGGATCGTAACGATAGGCATGTGATTCCCTCCAATAGAACCGGCGTGTGCGGTGTGATGCACACGCCCGATTGGTTCAATGACCAGCGCTCTGGCCACCGTCGACGTGAAGGATCTCGCCTGTCACAAAAGCCGCCGATTCAAGATAGAGAACAGCGGCGACAACATCAGAAATTTCTCCCATATGGCCCATCGGATGCAGGCCATTGAGTTGTGCATGAGTTTCGACGGGATGCATTGGAGTTTTGATAATGCCCGGAGAAACCGCATTCACCCGGATGCCGCGTTTAGCATACTCGATAGCGAGCGATTTGGTCGCAGCGTTCAAGCCGCCCTTCGTCAAAGACGCCAGCACCGATGGCACGTTGGAAAGTGCGTGATCCACGAGACTTGTCGTTATCTGCACAACGTGCCCACTGCCTTGTTTCTCCATTTCAGCGAGAACCAGCTGCGTGACGTGAAAAAATCCCGCTGTGTTGACACCCGTAGCCGATGCGAAGTCCGCCTCAGTATATTGGGTGAACGGCTTCGCTATAAAAATGCCAGCATTGTTGACGAGCGTGTCGATGCGCCCGAAGCGAGCAAGACCTTCCGAAACCACGCGCGCGGCTGTTTTTCGGTCAGCAATATCACCCGCCACGGTAAATACCTGAGCATCGCTCGACGGCTTGATTGAACGCGAGGTCGCAATCACCTGGTAATTGCGATCACGGAATGCTTTGACAAACGCCGCGCCAAAGCCCTGTGACGCTCCGGTGATTAAAGCAACTTTTTGTTCCGTACTCATTGTAGTCTCCTTTGGTTGATAATGTTCCGTTGAAGATATTCGATGCGGCGATCCACGAGCACTGTCAGCTGACTTGCGACCAATATCGCCACTCCGTGCGTCCCGATGCGTGGCCGAGGGTTTAGACAGCATGCGATTCGCCAGCGTCAGCGAACCGCCACAGTTAATGGACAGAGCTGCTGCAGCTACTGCGGCAACAGCTTCCCAGTCTGCTCATTTACGATGTATTCGGCATACCAGTCCGGCCAGTTAGCATCATGCTGACCGCCGGTCCGTTTCTCGTGCTCGCCGTGCGCCGTCGCCGCGCGCCGAAGCGTGGCGGCCAGATCTGCCATTGAAGGAAAAGTCGTGTCCCCTTCCACACGGCCGGGAAAACGCCCGGTGACTTCCTGGAGAAACCAAACGTTGCCGTCCGGGTCCCCGAACGAAGCCAGCGATTTATAGCTGCGGCGTTCAGGATCAGGACCGCCGACGCGGACGCTGCCGAACAGAAAGGGCTCGTCGGAACCAGCGTGCATATCGCCACTGCCATGAAACGCCTCGCTGACGTTCACACCGCGGCTTAGTAACTCTGTGCGCGCGGCCTCAATGTCGGAGACGACCAGATAGAGTCCCTTGGCCGAGCCAGGTGCCGCCGCAGTGACATTCGTACCGAAAATGACCGAAGCACCGGATCCGGGCGGCGTGAACTGGATCACGCGAAAGCCGTCATCGAAGACGAAGTCCGCATCGAGCCTCCAGCCGAGACCGGCATAAAACTGCTTGGCGCGCTCGACATCGGCAACGGGCAGAACCACAATCTCGAGCCGCATGTCCATCGTCCGCACTTTTGCCTGTTTGATTGCAATCGTCATTGTTTCTCTCCCTGTGATGTTGTGTTGGATTCAGCAAGCCTCATTGCGCGATAACTTGATCGAAGCAAACTTCGAT
>Ga0315336_1002112_pt1 | contig 32453 bp, 25 predicted proteins | sample ASW5metaG_FD_204512 | JGI IMG/M metagenome (GOLD analysis project Ga0315336, IMG submission 204512) | Ammonia-oxidizing marine archaeal communities from Monterey Bay, California, United States - ASW #5 | ecosystem: Environmental > Aquatic > Marine > Intertidal zone | place: USA: California...
CGGCCTGCAGGAAGAGCTTGACGCTGGGAACGACCTGCTCGAGCGCGTGGCTCGTCGTTTGGGCCTCGTTCCGTGAAACAACCCTGCTTGCGTCCCGAGGCGGCTCGGAGGGCGTTTGGGGGCGTTTGGCGCCAGTTCCTTAACTGAGTAAGACCTTTGTGTGTCAACCAGTTACAGTCGTCAATCTGGAAGCTATTCTGCTGGCTTTCGGTGAGGATTTCGGCTACAGCAAAGAACGTCGCCGAAAGGCCCCGGTCGGGCTGGGTTCTTGATTGCACTAAGCTCGGGCCGCCGCAACGCAGCGCTCCTTGCCTACCAGCGGATGCCGGGAGAACCCCATTTCTTCCGCTTCGGGTTGTCCCAGGCCATTAGCGCGCTGGGCTCGAATTCTTTGCCGTTTTTGGTTCGGGCGTATTGGGCGGCGATCTTGTTGTAGTAGAACGCCACCTCTTCGGTCGGCCGGTCGTCCGCGTCCCCGGAGGCCGACCACGATTTGATGAAGCAGCGGTCGAGCTTGTACTTCAAGTAGCAAACCGGCTTCCCAGCGGTGGCGCCGCCCGTCGCGACTTCCACGAAGTTGATCTCCGCGGCCCCCGGCGAGTTTCCGTTGATCGCGAATTGAGCAAGGGTCATCGAAGCCATGTCCATGCTCTTGCTGATGGTGCACTCCTGCAACTCGCCTACGCCGATGTTGATGTCCTGAGTGCCGCCCTTCTCGCCGCTTTCCTTCATCTCGCGCTCGACGCCGAAGCTGAAGCTGTCTGCGGTGTACCGGCGTTTGGTGCGGGCGTTTGGCGCCAGTCGCTTAGCTGAGCAAAACCTTATCCGGCGATTCCATCGCCGTGGGTAACGTGGCCGCGGATGTGCTGGTAGTTCGGCGCGCTGAGGATAGCTTGGCGCAGAGGACGGGCGGCAGATTCGGTAACGTTCTCGAACCCGCGGCGAACGCTGTGGGCGAGATCGTAGGCGGCGGCAAAGATGGGGCGCGGGTTGGTCGGCGCCGGATTCCCTTTGTTGAGGTAGTAGATCGCCTGAGCGAGGTAGGCGGCGGCTTCGTTATCCACCTGCCGCAAACGAACGCTGCGAATATCGAAGCTGGCATGAACAGCCTCATGGACAACGAGCGCCTCTTCGTGATCGCCGCTGATGGTTTGAGAAGCGAACGTAAACACGTTGGAGCCGCCGTGGTACATCGCGTCGTAGTGCTGGTGGCGGCGCACGGCCGGGTTCACGACAACGCGAATCGGGTAAAGGCGAGAGGCGCGGCCTTGATAACCTTCGACCGCCTGGGCGACATCGAGGAGATAGAATCCGTTGACCCGCACCCCAGCGAGATAGAAGTCAATCGCGGCAGAGCATGTGTTGCGCAGTATGATCGCAATCTGTGCCCTAAGATTACGTCGGACGGCATTGGAATCTGTCATTAGCGATAACTCCGCACGTCGAACCGAGCTCCATCATCCTCTGGGCATTCTACTTGAAGTTCTCCTTGTTTGCTATCGCCGCTCGACTTTATGGCGGGCATTGCTGGGCGGCGTAACGAACGGGCCTCGGGGGCGTTTGGCGCCAGTCACTTTGCTGGGCAAGACCTTTGTGCGTCAACGAGTCACAGCCGTCGATCTCGAAGCTGTCCCGCTTGCCATGAATCGGCCGCCATCGCGCTTGACCCGCCCCGATACCATGGCGGTGTAGGCTCGACCAGCATGGTCGGCGAAGAGCAAATAGCACCCTATCGAAGTAACGCCCTAGACTCAGCGGCTCGGCAGACGACGGAGGACCCGCTACAGCAATAGGCTTCGGAGGCCGCTCGCGTCGCCGGTCGAGCCCTTGCCGTTGCACTTAATCCGGCTCTGACCCCAATAGCGCTCCGGTAAGGCGTTGATTCTCTTCCGGTTGTGCGACTTCTTGAGTCCGTTGCAGGATCGAGCGGACGAGATCCAAGCACCCAGCGCTCGCTAGGTCGATCTTGAGACAATGGGCGAACGATTCATCGATCACCGCCTGCGGCCGACCCCGGCCCGCAACCAGCGCGACAGGCGGTGAAGATTCCTCAATGCTCTCCAATCACAAGGACCGGGTCACTCGCAGGGGCGTTCATGAGTGACGACCGATTGGACGGTCTGCTGCAAAACCTGCGGGAGATGGAACGGTATCGCGAAGCCTATTGGCTCCGCTTTCCGCAGAGTACTCCGCTAAAGTTGCGTTGGCGGGCGCTTGCGGCCAGACACTCCTTCCACATCACTCCCGGTCAGTCGATCATGGAACTTGGAGCCGGCTCGGGCCTATGGACCCAACACCTCTCCGAGTGCCTCAAAGGCGAAAACCCGATCAGCGCCGTCGTCTTCGATGAAGCCTACCGGGAATCCTTGAACGCCAGGAACCTGCCGAACGTGTCGGTGTCGCTCGCCGCCGGCTCGGTGAACCCTCTGCCTGCCGAGAAGTTCGACTATGTCGTTGGCACCGGCATCCTCTGCCACACCGAGTACGCAACGAATCTCGCGTGGGTGCACGACCTGTTGAAGCCCGGGGGGCAGATGCTGTTCTTCGAGCAGAACTTCTGGAATCCGCAGGTGATGCTGAAAGGCATCTTTCCGAAGCCCAGTCTAGTCGGGAACGCTCCTTGTCAAATCGGCATGCGCCGTTTCCAGCTCATGAAGATCGCGTCCGCAGCCGGATTCACGCGAATCGAGACCTATCCCTACGACGTGATTCACCCGCGAACGCCGCGAAGCCTCATCCGGTTTCTGCAGGACAAGGCGATCATCTTTGAATATGCTCCCGTGCTGAAGGAGCTCTGCGGCACGCTCTGCATCTGGGCCACGAAACCCGGCGGCTCCGAACAGCGAACGTACCCGAACCTGGCGGACCATCGCGAACTCTTCGGCAAAGTATCGATCGTTGTGCCCTGCTTCAATGAAGAGACGAATGTGGGGCCGCTGAAGCAGAGTCTTTTCGAAGCCTACGGTCCCTACATCCGAGAGATCGTATTCGTGGATGACAATAGCCAAGATCGCACGGCGGAGGCCGTGGAGCAACTCGCGGAGGAGGAGCCACGGGTCAAACTGGTGCGCCGAAAGCCTCCAAACGGCGTCGGTCGAGCCCTGCGTGACGGATACGCGGCGGCTACGGGCGAGTACATCTTCTCGATGGACTGCGATTTCGCCCAGATCATCCCGGAGTTTCGGGACATGTTTGACGCCCTTGCGGAAGGCTATGACGGCGCTTTTGGCAGCCGTTTCTCACATGACTCGATACTCGTCAACTACCCGTTTGCCAAGCTGCTCGGGAATCGTGTATTTCATCTTCTTGTCAAGCTTCTGCTGTTTCCCCAGATCAGAGACATCTCAAATAACCTGAAGCTATGTCGATCGCACGTTCTGAAAAGCCTACAGCTTGAAGAACAGCACTTCGCAGCCAATGCGGAAACCGGCCTCAAACCGCTGCTGGCCGGTCATCGCATCAAAGAAGTGCCTATCTCATGGATCAATCGAACCCACGAGATGGGACGTTCGTCCTTCCGAGTGTTTGCGGTGGCGCCGGCCTACTTCTTCGCCCTGGCACGGCTGGTCTGGCGAGGTTGGCGTAGGCGGCGGTCAGGTCCCAGCGAGTAACGGTCCGAGGTAACTTTAGTGAGCCCAAGCGCCCCTCAAACAACGAAACCACAAGGACTACTTTCGAGGATCCTTGCTGAGCCCGCCACCCGCGGCATGGATCTTGATGACCCCGCAACCACTGAGATCCGGCGCGATCTGGCCAAGACGAAGCGCACACTCGCTCTCGCGAACGCCCACTGGTACGGCCTGCTGCAAGAGATAGACAAGACGGTTCCGGCCGGCCTGCGGGTCGAGTTGGGCAGCGGCGGCGGCCAGATGGACGAGTACATCCCAAACCTGGTGAAGACCGACCTGTTGGCCCTGCCGTTCGTAGACGTGGTGTGCGGCGCCGAGCATCTCCCCTACGCGGAAAACTCAATCAGCGCCATCTATATGATCAACGTGCTGCACCACGTTCTGGACGCGGAACTCTTCTTCACTTCGGCCGCCAAGGTGCTGCGTCCCGGCGGAGTGGTGGCGATGATAGAGCCCACGAATACAGACTTCGCGCGACTCATCTACACGAAATTCCATCACGAACCGTTCGACCTACGGGCGCGCGAGTGGAAACTGGCCGACTCGGGACCCTTGAGCGGCGGGAACCAGGCCCTCCCATGGCTCATGTTTGTTCGGGATGCTGAGCGTTTCCGGAAACTCTACAGGGATTTGTCGATCGAGAGCGTCGAACAGCATACTCCGCTCAGCAGGCTGCTCTCGGGCGGGGTCCTGGCGCGCAGCCTTGTGCCGGCTCCACTTTTCCCGCTACTCCAACGTTTCGAACAATCGCTACCCGGATTCGTAATGCGACGAGCTGCTCTGTTTCAAACAGTCGTCATCCGCAAGCGCGGCGATGATCATGGCAATGTTGCGTGACGCTGACAAGCGTAACCGATCATCGACTTCATTGCGCTACGCAAGGATAGACCGATGAGTCAGAATGGCGAGACCATGAATCGAAGCACTGACGGCGCCGCCGATGATGCCACGGAGGCGCCTTCCCTGGCCGGGAAGGCCTCGGACCCGAAGTCTGTTGTGCGCGCGACCCTAGAATCTCGCCCCTTCGAGATCGGCGCCGCGCTACTGGTCCTCGTGCCCGCGCTGCTGGTTCTGTTGTACATCAGCGCGTTCACTATCGACGTCCCCGTTTATGACCCCTGGGTATTCGTGCCCTTGTTCGACAAGCTGTATTCGGGCACGCTGACTTTCTCTGACCTGTTTGCGCTGCACAATGAACACCGAGTCCTGGTGTCCCGCGTGGTCATGCTGGCCTTGGGCCATGTGACGGAGTATGACACCCGAATGGAGTGCTACCTGGGCTATCTCTTTCTGTTGGCAGCCGCGGCTCTACTCTTCTTGCGGTTTCGGCAATATCATGGCGGTGCCCTCCGAGGGACGGGCTCCAGCCTGGCTTTCCTGCCGATTGCCTTTTTGCTCTTCAGTTGGCGCCAGTACGAGTCGTTCCTCAACGGCTGGAACTTCATGCACTACATGTCGCTATTCTTCTTTGTCGTTGCGGCGGACCTTCTCAGCAGGCCCAAGCCGACGATTTGGAGTTGCGTCTCGGCGATTGTCGCCGCCATCGCCAGTTCGCTCTCCTATGCCTTTGGGTTCTTCCTGTGGCCTGTGGGCGTGGTGGCTCTGACGTGGAACCATCCCAAGCGTCCGGATGCCCGTTATTGGAAACCCCACCCGATGTTGGCGGTCTGGTTGATTGGGGCGGGGGCGTTCTTCACGGTCTATTTCTGGAGCTACGCCGTCGCTGGACGCCCGATTACAGACGTGCTGACTCACATCCCGGAGACAGTCCAGTACCTCTTGGTGACGTTCGGGATGTGGGCGTTCACCGACCCTTACAGCGCGATGGGTATGGGCGTGATGATCTTCCCGATCTATTGCCTGACGATGCTTTATCTCGTTGCGATGTCGCTGCGGTTGAGCCGGCCGCCCTTTCTTCCTGTCGCGCTGTTTCTTGCGGCTTTTGGTTCGCAGGTCGTGATGGCCTTGCGGCGCTGGCAGCTTGGGCTCGATTGGGCGTTGACATCGCGCTATTCCACCATCGGTATAGTCGGGCTAGTGGGGATCTACTGGCTGGCCGTCACGCAGCTCCGTGGCCGGAACAGGCATTTCGCGGTCGGGGCTATGGTGTTCGCGATTTCGCTCGGGAGCGTCGCATCTTACATCCAGGGGTACAGACACGGGAGGGCGAATATCGCTTTTCGCGAGACCTTTGCATACTACCTGCGTACCTACAAGACACAGCCCCTCGAAAACCTTGGCCAGCTCTGCCTGACGCCGCGGCCAGCCCCGGAACTCGTCGTCGCAGGCGCGCTTGTTTTGGAGAAATACGGGTTGAGCGTGTTTCGCGACTCGCAGTATGATCTGACTGGCCGGGAACTCTCACCCAGAGATACGCAGGCGAGTCTCGAGATGATCAACGGCGAGTCGACTCCAGAGCTTTCGATCGGCAGGGACGAATCAATAACCCTCAGCGGTTGGGCCGGCGACACTCCTAATGGACGGGCAGCGTCAGGGGTGCTGGTCAGCTTCGGCGACCAACTGGTCGTGCCGGCTCGATTCGGGCTTCCCCGTGGCGACATCGCCGGCTATTTTGGAGGCAAGTATTCGAATTCCGGGTTCACGGTTTCAGTACGAGATTCAATCTTGTCGCCTGGCAGGTACCCGCTGACCCTGTTGATTATGACTTCCGACGGCCAGCAGTACTATCGGTTCCCGACGGAACGCCTTCTTGTAATCGAGTAATAGGCGGTGGAGAAGTACGCGGTCTGAATGTCCGGTTCAGCGCTTGTAAGTTGTTGATTCGAGCTAGTACGGACACGAATCTGGTGGTCGACTAGCTTTAAGTTGTTGATTCTACGTCGACTCGGGTGCAATAAAAATACCTAGGTCATTTTCGGACAATACCGGACACTCTGGAGTGAAACCGGCTGTCCCACGCCTGGATAGCCTGCACTGCTGCGTGGTTTGCATCTCTCGATTGCAGGTTAGCATGGCCTGTCAAGGGTTTTAGTACTAGGTCCGAGACAACGCGAGGCGGTGTTACTTCCTACAATCCCTCCCAGGTGCAGAACACCAACCCTGAACCCTTTCCCACAGCGCCTTGTACGAAAGCGTGGAGGTGCTTGAAGTACGGAAGCAGATCGTTGACTTTGGCGGCGGTCAAACCGCGCTGCGACTTTTCCGGTTCGGCCTCCATTGCTTCGGCGACTGCGTCGAGTTGGGCGGCGAAGCGCTTGGCGCCTTCGCTGAAGACGGCGTGAGCCGGATCTGACATTCCTTCCTCAAACTCTATGTCGCCGCGCCGGATTCCGAGCTCGGGCCGGCCTCCCGTGATCAATGTGTCGAGGTCTCGCCAGACCTCAAGCAGGTCGCAACAATCAGCCCCATGAAAGGGGATCGTTCGATTCAGCAGGTCATCGAGCGCGCTCGGATCCTCCCGCGCAGCCAGGATTTGCTCATCACTGACCATGATGACCGAGATATTGATGCTCATTGCATCCTCTGGGGATGGGCGGTGCCCTCGGGCACTGAGCGGCACTGAGCGGGACAGTCAGGAAACCCTGCTAGGATAGCAGCGTCTCGTTCATGTCGCGACAAGCGCGCGTGGTTGCGGAGGGCGTTCCGCATCACGTCACCCAGCGGGGCAACAACCGCCAAGACATTTTCCTCTCCGACGACGACCGCCGCTTCTACATCGGCTTGCTGAGGGAGAAATGCGAGCAGTTCGGCGTGGCCGTCATGGGCTATTGCCTCATGACCAACCACGTTCACTTTGTGGTCGTCCCGAGACACGCCGATTCGCTCGCCAAAGCGCTCGGACAGACCCACTGGCGCTACGCGATGCGCTTCAACCGGCGCTACGGCCGCAGCGGGCACTTGTGGCAGAACCGCTTTTATTCTTGTCCCTTAGGCCCGTCGCACCTGCTTGCCGCCGTAGTCTACGTCGACCTCAACCCCGTTCGCGCCGGCCTGGTCGGCGACCCGAGCAGCTATCCTTGGTCCAGCGCTCGCGCGCACCTGGAAGGCGGCGACGCTCATGGCCTGCTTGATGAGTGGGAGTGGGATCAACGCGGTTTCCAGGCTGATTGGCCGGCGATGCTGCGAGCCGGCGCCGACCGCGAGCGAGTCCGCGCGCTGCGCACCGCAACCGCCAACGGACTCGCCCTCGGAGACGATGCTTTCGTCGCAAGACTTGAGCACGTTAGCGGTCGATCGCTCCGCTCGCGCCGCCGCGGTCCCGCCCCGGAGCCGACAAATGCCGCCTCCTCAGCCGCTGGAACCGGAGTTTCCTGACTGTCCCGCTCAGTCGGAGTTTCCTGACTGTCCCGCTCAGTCCGCTCAGTCCGGTCAGTCCCGGTCAGTCCCGGTCAGTCCGGTCAGTCTTGAACGATTCGCAGTAGGCCGCTTGTGCCAGTCCCCGATTTCTTCACACCTTCCAGTCCCCGCGGGTTGCATTTGCGTTGATGTCGGGCGCGTTGCGGGTGCTTTCATGCGGCGTTCAGGGTGGACGTGTTCTTCGGAGTTGATGCAGTTGCGCTGAGTTGTCGGGGAGCGCTACCCGCAGGCCAAAGCCTTGCGGTTCGGTTGTGGAGTGGGCCGACCAGCGTCAGCGCCACGAGGGGCGCTACAGCACGGGGCGTTTGGCGCCAGTCAATCAACCGAGCATCATGCGTATGCGCGCCGGATCTTGTCGGCCTCCGGCCTCAATTGGGGTTATGTTGGCTGCCAAATGAAGTACATTTGGTCACACTCGAGACAACGAAAAGCGGAGACCTCCCGAAGTGATTCAGGCCGCAACTCAAAATCGAATCCCCACTTTGCGGGACCGTGATCCCAATATTGATGATTCGAGGGAACGAGCGCCGATGCGTCGTAGTCTTGCGGGATGCCGGTGAATTCACACCAGTCGTCGCAGCACATTGGCCAGTCTGCATCCTGCATCATCAGCGGAATGTGAGGGATGGCGTGGTAATTTTCGATTGCGATTTCGAGGTCAGGGGAACGTACCTTGGCGATAGCGTGAATCCGCGAGATTTCGTCATCGCCCTTCCTGATGTTGCCGCTGAGGATGCAGTCGGCACATAGTTCAGATACCTCGGGCTCGTCGGTCGCGAGCTGTGGGTTCTTCGCACGTTCGGGGTTCACGATCTTGCCGCGGAAATTGTAGATTGGAATGTCGTCGCGTTCGCAATGATGGCATCGCGTTCCCCCGCACGGGAACATCGCGCCATCTTCAATGTATTTGAACGTGGAGCCCATGTGCTTCTAACGTATAACACCACGCGTCCATAGCCGAGTGGCGGCCCGCTGGACGGGAGAAAAGCGCAACGGAGCGTAGAGGAACAATGGCTTGGCCGAAGGGTACAGGCCCCGTGGCGGCATGTCCCTTCAGCGATTCGCGGCGTTCAACCGCAGGCTAACGCCTTGCGGCTCGGTTGCGGAGAGCGACTATCGACTCTCTGACCGTTTCCACATGGTCTCGTTGGCTTCGCGCGAAATATCCCAGGATTGGGGCGGCAGCGGATCGTACCTGGGGCGGCCGTCCTGCTTCGGGAACTTGCCCAGTACCGCGTCGAATTTCTCGCGGGCGGCGACGTGCTCCGCCTCGCCGGAGTCGATCAAGTTTAGCTCTTCCCAGGGATCTTCACGAAGGTCGTAGAGTTTCGCCGGCTTCCCGTCGAGCACATGCAGCTTGTAGCGCTTGTCGCGCACGACGCGATTGGCGTAGTCGCGCGCCGGGCGGACTCCCTTGTCGTCGAGACGCGCCGGGCCGTGTCCCATCGACAAGACCCACTGCCTCGGTCCGTCGGAATCTTGGCCAAGAATCAGCGGCGCGATCGAATGCCCGTCAAACACTTCGTCCGTTGGTAACTTCACTCCGGCTAATTGGGCGAACGTCGGGACGACGTCGGAGAAGTCGACCAGGGCGTCGCTCACAATCCCCTCGGGCACGAGTCCGGGTCCGTTCACGATAAACGGCATGCGAGTACCGTTTTCGGTGAGAGTCGCCTTGCCTCCCGTCACACGCCTGCCGTTCATGCCGCCCTCGATGCGACGCGTCGTGCCGTTGTCCGTCGTTAGGAAAATGATCGTCCGCTCGCGAAGGCCGAGGTCGTCAAGCGCGGAGACAAGCCGGCCCACGAGATGGTCGGTATAGCGCACCATCGCTTTGTGCTGATCGATAGGCTCCGTCACGTCGGGCTCGCTGGGCGTGTGAATGAGGGGCGTATGCGTGAGCGCCATAGGAAAGTAAAGCAGCATTGGTTCGTCGCGCCGCCGCTTCATGAAGTCAATCAGGTAGTCGACGAACAGGTCGCCTCCGAATTGACCCTGGTAGGTCCGGCTCGACGATTCGCCTGTCTTGGGATCGCGTACGAACAGATAGGGGTCCCAGTAGCGCTCGGCGCTCGGCGGATTTTCCGCTTCATAACCCGTCCACATGCACCACTCGTCGAAGCCGTGCTGTTGCAGCACGTCGGGCTGCACTCGAAAATCGTTGATCTGCCACTTGCCCGCAATCGCCGTTGCATAGCCCGCGGTTTTGAGCAGTCGAGCAAACGTCAAGTTGTGTTTAGGGTCGAAATGGCAACCGGCGCCCCAGCGCGGGACGTCCCAGTGGTTTACCCAGCCGTGGCGGAAGGGATACTGGCCGGTCAGCAGCGTGGCTCGCGTCGGCGTACACTGCGGCATCGAATAGGCGTTCGTGAAGCGAATGCCGTTGGCGGCTAGACGATCGAATTCGGGGGTTTGAATGTCTTCGGCGCCATAAGAGCTGATCCATTCTGTGCCAAGGTCGTCGACGAGGATGAACAGGATGTTGGGTTTGTCGACTGGGGTCTGGGGGGCGCAGGTTGTGCTGAGGGCGGCTAGGGCCAGTAGGAGGGCAGGATTGCGAATGGCTGGCGGCATCGGGTCTATTGTACGTGGGAGGTGAGCTTCGGGCGCGCGTGTGGATGTAACCTATAGCGATGGCAGGCACAAACCTAGAAGAGCTTTACCGAGAGAGGACTCCGGGTTCGGAACGACTGCATCGTCGCTCGCTGGAGCTGTTTCCGAATGGGACGACTCACGTGGGGAGGCACCTGCAGCCCTATCCGTTGTACGTCGACCGGGCGGCCGGATCGCGCAAGTGGGACGTGGACGGCAATGAGTACGTCGACTTCTTCGGGGGCCACGGGTCGATGATTCTCGGGCACTGCCGTCCGGAGGTGACCGAAGCGGTGCGGCGTCAGGCCGGGAGGGGGAATCAGTTCGGCGCCGAGCATGAGTTGGCGCTCGAGTGGGCGGAACTGATTCGCGACATGATTCCGTGCGCCGAGGCGGTTCGGTTTACTTCCTCCGGGACCGAGGCGACGCAACTCGCTCTTCGATTGGCGCGGGCGGCGACCGGCAAGAGCAAGATGATTCGCTTCGCTGGACACTTTCACGGATGGCACGATCAGGTCGCCTTCAGCGCGATGGGCTCGAACGATCCCGCGGGCGTTCCGAAAGCTACGGTCGAGCAGGCTATCGTTGTCGAGCCGAACGACACGGCGGCGGTTGTTGCCGTCCTTGAGAGCCGCGATGATGTGGCGGCGGTGATACTCGAGCCGACGGGCGCCGCCTTTGGAAGAGTGCCGACGGGCGGCGACGTCTTGCGGGCTCTGCGCGAGATGACGCAACGCCGCGGCGTGGTGCTGATCTTCGACGAGGTGATCACGGGATTCCGCTGCGCTCCCGGCGGCGCACAGGAGCATTACGGGGTCACGCCGGATCTCACCTCGCTGGCAAAAATCGTCGCCGGCGGCTATCCGGGCGCGGCGGTTGTGGGCAAAGCGGCGCTCTTCGACTCGCTGCGTTTCGGCGACGCGGGCGAGGGGGTTTCGCCGCCCCCGATACCGCATCAGGGGACGTTCAACGCCTCGGCTGTGTCGTCGGCCGCTGGAATCGCTACGTTGCGGCTGTTGCGATCGGGCGAGGAGATTCGCCGCGCGAACGAGACCGCGGCTACGCTGCGCAACGGCATGAACGAGGCGGCGCGGCGCAGCGGTTCGAGTTGGAGAGTCTACGGAGAGTTTTCGAGTTTCCACATTTTCACGAATCCCGAGGGGCAGGCGGTCGAGCCGGAGGACATTCCGGCGGGCCGCGTTCCCTGGCAGACTCTGAAGTCTGGAGCGCCGGGGGAGTTGGTCCACCAAGTTCGGCTCGCCTTCCTGTGCGCCGGCGTAGACATAGCGGGATGGCCGGGCGGATTGCTCTCGAGCGCCCACGCTGAAGAAGATGTGGAACGAACTCTAAGTGCTTGGGATACGTTGCTGGCGAGCCTCGGGCAGCGTAGTTCGACCGAGCTAAGCTAGTGCGATGGATCGCCGAACTTTTCTTAGCGCCTCCGCTGCTGCGCTAGCGCCCGCTCGAGTGGCTGATGCGGCTCCGAGCGATGTGCCGATTCTCGACACGCACGTCCACCTCTACGACCCGACCCGCCCGCAAGGGATTCCCTGGCCGCCAAAGACCAACACGCTCATCTACAAGAAGACGTTGCCGGACCGGTTGCGTGAGGCGTCCGCGGGCCTCGGCGTCGTGGGCGCGATTGAAGTCGAGTGCAGTCCTTGGCTTGAGGACAACCGGTGGGTCCTCGACGTGATGGAGAAGGATCCGATCATGGTGGGCACGATCGGCAACCTCGAACCAAGCAAGCCGGACTACGCCAAGCAGCTCGAACGTTTCGCCAAGAACCCGCTTTTTTTGGGCATTCGCTACGGCTATCTTTGGGGCCGCGACCTACGCGCGGAGCTTGCTAAGCCGGCGTTTGTGGAAGGCCTCCAGATGCTGGCCGACCGCGGCTTGACGCTCGACACGGCGAACCCGGCCGTGCGTGCGCTTGAGGATATCGTCGTCTTGTCGGACAAGGTTCCGACGCTCCGTGTCGTTCTCGATCACTTGCCTAAGCTTGCCGAGCCGCCGCCGGGTCCGCAACGAGAGGCGTACCATGCGGCGATGCGTTCGCTCGGGTCGCGAGCTAATGTCTACGTGAAAGTCTCGGCGGTGCTGCGGCAAGTCGGCGATACGGTTCCCGACGATGTTGAGGTCTATCGGGCGAAGCTGGACGAGATGTTTGAAACGTTCGGTGAAGATCGGGTCGTCTACGGCAGCGACTGGCCGAACTCCGAGCCGTTGGGGCCTTATCCGAAGGTGCTGGGGATCGTACAGAAGTATTTCGCCGAGAAGAGCCGAGCGGTGCAAGAGAAGTACTTTTGGCGGAACTCAGTGAAGGCGTACCGCTGGAAGAAACGCGCCGCCGATCAACCGCAAGGCGCGTGACGACTAGAATGGGGAGTGCTCTGGCGATTCCTTCTGGCTAGCGTTGCGACCGTTGTTGCGATTAGCGCCGCTCCGCCCAACATCGTTCTGATCGTTTCCGATGATCAGGGGTGGAACGATGTCTCCTATCACGGCAGCGAGGTTCGTACTCCGAATATCGATCGCCTGGCGCGCGAGGGAGCGGAGCTTGACCGCTTCTATGTAAGTCCGGTCTGCTCGCCGACGCGCGCCGGATTGATGACCGGCCGCTACCCGATCAGGTTCGGCATGCAACGAGCGGTCTGCCGTCCTTTTCTCGAAGTGGGCGTGCCTCCCGAGGAAGAGATCTTGCCCGAGATGCTGGCCGGCGCAGGATACAAGAGGCGCGGCGCGGTCGGCAAGTGGCACATTGGGCATTCGCACAAACGCTACCACCCGTTGCGGCAGGGCTTCACCTCTTACTACGGTCACTACAACGGCAACATCGACTACTTCACGCATTTTCGCGAAGGCGAGCTTGACTGGCATCGAGGCTTCGAGCCGAGCTTTGATGAAGGCTACTCGACGGACTTGATCGCCGACGAGGCTGCTCGATTCATCGGAGAAAGCACGGCTGAGGAACCGTTCTTTCTCTATGTGGCTTTCAACGCGCCTCACGCGCCGATGCAGGTTCCGCCGAAGTGGCTCGACGCCTATGCGGACATCAGCGACGAAACGCGGCGCACCAACGCGGCGATGATCGCCTGTCTCGATGCCGGCATCGGGCGCATCCTCGACGCGCTCGATAAGGCCGGCGAGGCGGAGAACACGTTGGTTTGGTTCATGTCGGACAACGGCGCCGGCCCGGGGTCTAACCACCCGCTTCGAGCCGGCAAGGGCACGATGTACGAAGGCGGAATTCGTGTCCCGGCGGCGGTGCGCTGGCCAGGAAAGATTGAGCCCGAGCGAAAGATCGATGCGATGCTGACCTACCTGGACGTGTGGCCGACGCTGCGGGCGGCTGCTGAAATGGAGGCCAATCAACGACCAGGGCGGCCCTTGGATGGCGTCAATGCTCTTGACCTGCTGCTTGGAAAGGTGAGCGACGTTGAGCGTCAACCGTTCTACTCTTACTACGAGCGCTATGCGGCAGAATCGTTGGCGGTGATCGACGGCGAGTGGAAACTTGTTCGGAATGGGCCGCCGATTCTCGGGGTGAATCCGGCCGACGCTCCTCCGCCAGGGACTCACAAAGCGGCTCGGGAGACGTTGCAGGTGGAGCTGTTCAACCTATCAACTGATCCGCTTGAGCAGGAGGACGTCTCGCAGGAGCACCCCGAGATTGTTGAGCGGCTGCTGGCTCAGCTCGAAGAGTTTCGGCGGTTGAGGCCGGAAGGCGGCGTGCCTCCGATGACCGCGCCTTTTCCTCCCGGCTGGAAGGCTCCCAAGCAGTGGGAGATGAAGTAGGAGTCGCCCCGCTTTGGAGCCATGAGGAGTTATTCCAGCGTTATTGCTGCGTTCGTGCTGGTCCTGATGGCGGGGTCGGGGTGCGCCGTCGTTCCTGAGTCAGAGAGGCCGCCGAACTTTGTCGTCATCCTGGCGGACGACTTGGGCTACGGGGATGTTGGCTCCTACGGGAGTGTTCGCAATGAAACGCCGCACATCGATCAACTCGCCCTAGAGGGTTTGCGATTCACCGATTTTCATTCAAATGGTCCGATGTGCACGCCGACTCGCGCGGCGTTGTTGACTGGGCGTTATCAGAATCGGCTCGGACCCGAATTTGAAGGTGCGCTTAGCGGGCAGGACATGTACGACCTCGGGATGCCGCATGAATCGGAGACGATCGCTGAAGCGCTGACTGAGGCGGGCTATGTTTCCGGCGCGTATGGGAAGTGGCACCTGGGCTACAAGCCGCCCTTTCTTCCGACATCGCAGGGTTTTGCGGAGTCTTGGGGGCTTGGCAGCGGAGACGGTGATCACCATTCTCACGTCGATCGCTCGGGCCGCGCCGATTGGTGGCACAACGATCGGCTCGAGATGGAAGAGGGTTATAGCGTTGATCTGATTACCGATCACGCTGTCGACTTCATTGATCACAACTCGGAGAAGCCGTTTTTTCTTTACGTGGCGCATCTGGCGATTCATTTCCCATGGCAAGGGCCGGGCGACGAAGGCTACCGCGAAGAGGGCCAGGGCTACCACAACCTGACCAAGCTGGGCTATTTCGAGGAGGACAAAGATCCTAGCGGCAAGGTCAAGGAAATGGTCGAGGCGGTAGACGGCAGCGTGGGGCGGATCGTCGCGTCAGTCAAGGCGAACGGATTGGCGGAGAACACGCTGATCATCTTCACTTCAGACAATGGCGGCTATCTGACTTACGAAGGCGGCTATCACAACATATCGAGCAACGGTCCGCTGAGAGGTCAGAAGACCGAAGTGTATGAGGGCGGTATTCGGGTGCCGGCTGTAGCTTGGTGGCCTGGGCGAATTGAGCCCGGCGTGACTGACGAGATTGTCGCGTCGTTTGACCTGTATCCGACTTTCTTGGAATTGGCTGGGGCGGGCGAGAGGAGCGACTTGGAGCTGGATGGTGAGAGCCTGGTCCCCGTGCTGCTTGAGGGAGGCGCCGTGCGGCCGCGAACTCTTTTCTGGCGGATGCGGGAACGGAGGGCGGTGCGGCAGGGTCCGTGGAAGTTGATCGCACCGGCGGGCAAGGCTCCGGAGCTCTATCATTTGGCCGACGACATCGGAGAGAGCTCGGACCTTTCCACCGAGCGTCCGGAGATGGTCGAGCAACTGGTGAGGGAGCTCGAAGCTTGGGAGGCCGAGGTCGCGCCCCGCAACGGGATGCGTTGAGGGGACAGGTCGTCTCGGAACTCACGATCTTCCTCGGGTCTACGGCCAGCGCGGCGAGGCCGCCGCACTGGCTCGAGGGCAAACAAGAAGAATGAGATGCGGGTCGTATGCGGCAATACCGCCGATCTCAATCCGCGGTCCGCTTGATCAGAGCGACCCAGTCCTTTCCCGGGTCCTTCGGCGGCGAGAGCGTAACAGCCCCCTCATCGCGCATTAGTGTGTCGGCGACCGAGAGCGTCGCTTCTTTGCCCGAGACGAGCGGTCCGCCATTTCTCGGGTCGTACCACTGTAGGGAATACTCGCCTGAGGCCAGCGTCACTTGCGTGTTTTCGCCTTCCGGAAGATACACAGCGTAGACCTCGCCTTCCTTTGCAAACACGTAGGCGTTGTCACGGTGGGCTAGGTCGTTCGCGGGCCACATTTCCGTGAACGGTAAGTGTTTCTGAAAAAATTCGAGAGCGTATCGTGTCTGGTCCCACAAGATGTCGCGAGAGCGCCAATCTTCGGCATTGATGTCCATGTGGTCGTGGTTGTAGCCGAAATACCACTCGACTCCAGCTCCCCCGCCCATCAAGTTGCCCCAGAGCTCCTCCTTGCGAGGCCTGTCATGCTGCGGATCCTCAGCATCCGGCATCACGCCTACCGAAGCCGGCGTCTGCTCGTCATGGAAGATCACCCAAGGTTGGCCCGACGCCGCCGTTCGCATCCGCAGCATTATCGCCTCGTGATTGGCTTCTTCCATTCGGCCCTGGATGGAGGCCGCGTGAAACTCGGGGGCGCCGATGAGTCCCGTATACGAGCGCAGGCTCCGCCCGTTGTGGGTGTGCACGGTCACCGGATGGGTGACGGCTTCCAGGCTATTGATGTAGCTGGCGATCTCTAGCCGGTCGCGCCTCGGTGTGTCGTTCTCTTCACCCAAGTTCCAGACGACGCCCAGATGATGCCCGAAGCGCGCAACGAGCTCGCGCAGGTAGAGTTTTCGAGCTCGGTTCAGGCCGGGGCCGCCACCTAGCTCCTCATCATTCTCGGTCTCCTGAATAATGACGTGCATCAATAGCCCCCGTCGCTCCATGTGAGAAAAGGTGAGATCCCACTGCGCCAACTTGGAGACGTCGAAGCGGTCGCGGGAGTCCGGATTGTTCCACATCCAGGTGTCTTTTCCGTCGCCGCTGTCGATGTTGTAGGTGAGGAAGTAGACGCTGTTCATGCCCTCCGAGGCGAGGTAGTTCAGCGCGCCGATGATGTTTTTCCCTCTGCCGTCCTTCCAGGTAGGATCGCCACTGTGCCAGTCACGTTCGTGGGGAGCATAGCGGTGGATGAACTTCCCGCTGTCATTCGTAATGCGTCCGTATCCTTCCGAGTCAAACGTGTCGTCGAACTCAAAGTAGCCGAGGAAGTTCTCCGGCGAGTCCGCCCCGCCCTTGAGGAAGTATTCGCCGTTTTGGAACTGCAGGTAATGCTTGCCGACATAGCGCAGGTAGCCTTTGCCTTGGAAGCCCGGTGCGTCTGAGGGCGCGGGGCTCACCTGGAACGAACCCGATTCGCCGTCGAACGCGGTTGCGCCGCCCGCTGTCGGACTGGGGCTCAGGGCGACATCCGTCCCGCTGCGGAAAGATGCTTGCCACGTCCACTGGCCTGGTTCGGGAGGCGCAAAGCGCACCCGCCATTTCGCGCCCGCTTTGGCTGACGAGTTTGCCGCGTCGCCGTCGGCGGCGAAGAAGCCTTGCGCGGTCATCGCTTGGCTCGCACCCTCTCGGGTGAAGGTCACGCTCATGCGGTAATCGGTGAACGGATTCGGCGTTGCGGACTCCGACGACTCGGGACCGTCGAAAGTCAACGTAACCGGCTGCCACTGCACTGGGGCGGCCGGCTCGACCAGGGGCGCCGCCTGCACGGCGGACAATGTGAATACCATTAAGAAGAAACGAATCGCTTTCATATCAGTCTCCAATTCTACGCCGCGCCTGCGGTAGACAGTCCAGCTGCGAGAAATACTCTAGGTCTGATCGCATCCACTCTGTCGATACGGAGTTCCAAACATACCTGCAAGCATCTCGTCAGGATGGAAAATGCTCTCGCAGATGCTGACATTGCTCCTCGTTTAAGAACCGAGTCGCCTTGCCCCGCAATAGCAGAAAAAGCTTGGCTGTCTCCTCGAGTTCTTCCGTTGCGTAGACCGCGCCATCCAAACTCTTGCCGGCCACCACCGGGCCATGATTCGCCAGTAAGACGGATCGAGAAGACTTGGCAGCTCTCTCCACCGCCTCGGCAAGATCTAGGTCCCCTGGTGCGAAGTAGGGAATCAGCGGCAACGTGCCAACGCGCATGACATAGTAGGCCGTGATCGGCGGCAGTACATCCTGCTCGTCGACATCTGCTAGACACGAGACCGCAACCGAATGCGTCGAATGCAGATGGACGATCGCATTGTCTTTCGGGCGCGAACGATAAACGGAAAGGTGCAGGAACGCCTCTTTCGATGGTTTGTCCCCTTCGAGCAGTTCTCCGTCCCAGGTGAGTTTCGATATGCGAGCAGGATCAATTCGCCCGAGGCATGAGTTCGTCGGCGTCACGAGCACGCCGTCGGGTAGCCGAACGCTGATGTTCCCGGAGCTGCCGCATGTGAAGCCTCGGTCGAATAGCGATTTGCCGTGCATCGATATCTGTTCTCGGAGTTCTCGTTCGTTCATGCCAGCATCTCCAGCGCCGCTCCGAAGAAGTCCTCGCCGCCGAAGTTACCCGACTTTAGAGCCAGAGCTAGCGGCGGGTCCCCCGACGAAACGGTCCACGGCACGCCTGCGCAGATTTCCGGACCGATCCGAAGTGAACGAACGCCGAGCCTTTGGGTAACGGCGCCGGAGGTTTCGCCGCCAGCAAGGACCAAGCGCCTTACGTCGAGCTTGTCGACCATCGCGCTTGCGAGCGAGGCGTGGATATCCTCGATCGCGTGGGCGGCGGCGTCGCGGCCGAAGCGACCTTGAAGCTCCGCGACTTGATCCGGCGGTGCCGTTGAGTAGATGAGCAACGGCCAGTTCGGGTCGCTTTCCTTAGCCCAGTCCAACATCTTGTTCAACTCACGGTTCGGGTCATCGATGATTGCTGGAACGTCTATCCTCCAAGCTGGACAGCGCTGTTTCATCCAAGCGACCTGTCCGTTGGTGGCGGTTGAACAACTGCCAGACAGGATCAAACTCCGGCCTGAGATGTTGGGAAGCTCGGGTTGAAACGGAGGCGATGCCAGTAGTCCGGCCTCACGATAGACGTCCGGCAGATATCTTGCGATCCCGGAACCGCCTGTGACGAGCCGCATGTGGCCAACCGCGCGAGCCAGCATCGCCAGATGGCCGTCGTCGCAAGCGTCGGCAATCAACATTCGCACGCCTGAGTCGACCGTCTGTTGAAGAGCTGTTGCGAGACCGTCATCGCCGGCAGAGAACGCATCGTAGGGCAGTAGTCCTGTTTGGCGGCTCGTCTGTTTGCCCAGGAACCGCACGAGATCGGGGTCGGTCATCGGATTCAACGGGTGGTTTTCCATGCCCGATTCACTCAATAATCGACCGTTTACGAACAGGTGCCCCATGTAGACGGTGCGGCCGTTCCGTGGGAGCGCGGGGCAGAAAACGGTTTGCGCGGCGCCGAGGGAATCCATCATGGCTTCGGCGACCGGTCCGATGTTGCCTTCTTCGGTCGAGTCAAAGGTAGAGCAGTACTTGAAGAAGAAGCGATCGATGCCGGCGTTCCGCAGCATGTCGAGTGCGGCGAGCGATTGCAGGACGGCTTGTTCCGCCGGGATCGATCGGGTCTTGAGCGCTACGACGACAGCGTCGGCATCGAGCTGCCGCAGGTCTTCGGGGGAGGGAACTCCCACGATCTGAACGACGGACATTCCGCCTTGCACCAGATTGACGGCAAGGTCGGTTGCGCCGGTTACATCGTCGGCGACGCAGCCGACCACCAGAGTGCGTGGCTGTTGATGCGGTCCGTTTGTCATAGGATGCGTTTTCGAAAGCGGCTAAGCAATCGGATCACGTTCAGAAGAATTCTAGCGCCCCAAGGTGAAGACTTCCGTGGACGACAGCTCGGGGCCGCCGCCTCGGCCGCCGCTCCCTGCAGCGACGTAGATCTTTCCGTCGATCACGGCCGATCCGGCGCCGTGCCGCCCCCGTTGAAGCGGCGCCGTCAACTCCCACGCGCCTGTCTCCACGTCGAGCCGCTGGGTTAGATCGTGGGCCAGCTTTTCCTCGGACTCGCCGCCGAAGTAGTAGATGTCGCCGTCTAGCTCAACTAGTCCGCCGGCTGCGGTTCCGACGGATAAGCCTTCTTCCAGGGTCCGCCATTTGCCGGTTGCGAAGTTGTACGCGTCTACCTCGGGAATCACGGCTTCGAAGAATGCCATGAAGTTGTCCGGGGTGTGATAGCTGGTGTTCCGTCCGCCTACCAGGTAGAGGCGACCGCCGGCAGAAATCGCGGGAAAATGATCCCTTGCGTGAGGCGCGTCCGGCAGCTCCCGCCATGTTCCCGTCTTGGGGTCAAATTCGTCGAACCAGGGAACGGTGCCGCTAGTGTGTCCGTCGATGATGCCCGCAGCCATGTAGATCCTTCCGTCGTGCACGACTGTGCCGGCGCCGCCCCTTCTGCGGTGTTCCGGCACCGCCGGTCCTTTCTCCCAGGCGTCGCGCTTCGGATCAAAGATGTAAATGGTTTCGATGGGCGTTTCTTTCGGATACTCTCCGGTCATCGCCGTCATCACGTAGATCCGATCGCCATAGACGACCGGTTGAAAGTGGTGGATCTCCAGCGGCGTCGGTCCCAACTGCCGCCATGTGTTTGTGGCCGGATCAAACTCCTCAACCGGCTTGATCCCGCGCCCGCCGAATAGGTACGCCTTGCCGTCAAACGCGACCATCGCTGTTTCGTGCCGTGCGGTCAGGTTGCCGTTGGTGGATAGCGTCGACCAGCCTCCCCCTTCGGACGGCGTCTCTTGGGTGACGCACGCTTGAGACATCACGAAGACCGCCATCAGCGGCAATAGGACACTTTTCATGGGTTCACAATCCTTTGGAACTCGCGCCATGCGGCGACACGGAGCCTTCATCGCCAGGGAACTACAAGGGGGCTGCGCTTCCATGGTAATATATCATATATTCGGATCTGAACAGCAATACCATGGATGCCATAATCGACCTCACCGTTCCACTCAAGCCCGGCATGCGCGGCGTTAGCGTGAGTCCGGCTTACACCATCGACAAGGACGGGTGGAACGCTGCGAACTGGAGCATCTACTCCCACGCCGGGACGCATGTCGACGCTCAAATACACTTTGGCGCGGCTCCCACAACGATCGACCAAGTGCCGCTCGATGCCTTCTGCGGCCGAGCTTGGGTGGCGCACCTCGAAAACGTAGAGCCTCGCGCTTGGCTCACGCCTGCAGACCTCGGTGCGGTTGCCGACCAAGTTGAGCCAGGCGACTGCTTATTACTCCACACTGGGTGGAGTCTGCACATCGAAGACACCGCTCTTTACCGCGATGGGCTGCCGCGCATCAGCGACGAGCTAGCCAACTGGCTCGTGGAGCGCAAAGTGAAGCTGATCGGCGTGGAAGCTCCCTCAGTTGCCGACGTCAACGACTTGCCGGAGGTCACCCGCATCCACAAGATACTGCTGGGGGCCGGCGTTACTATCTGCGAGGGCCTGTGCAACCTCGACAAGCTGGGCGAGAAGACCTTCTTCATGGCGTTGCCGCTCAAGCTCTTCGGAGGAGACGGATCGCCTGCTCGAGCTGTCGCCCTCCAAGGCTACGATCCCTCACGCTAGCCGCGGCGCCGTATCCCCAACGATATGCCCAAACGGTTCATTCTCGTCGTCGCAACCTTCCTGCTGTCGCTGCTGCTCTACGTTGACCGCGTCTGTATCTCGACGGCGAAAGAGCCGATCATGGCCGACCTGGGACTCAGCGACACGCAGTTCGGCTGGATCCTTTCGGCCTTCGCCTTCGGCTATGCACTGGCGCAGATGCCCGCCGGCGCGATGGCCGACAAGATGGGGCCGCGCCTCGTATTGACTGTGGTCGTCGGCGCTTGGTCTGTCTTCACTGGTCTGACAGCGGTGGCTTGGAATTTCGTATCGATGCTGGCTGCTCGCTTTCTGTTTGGCGTCGGCGAATCCGGCGCCTTTCCGGGCATGGCTCGGGCTGTCTACTCGTGGATTCCGGTGAAGGAGAGGGGGCTGGTCAAGGGCATTAATTTTTCCGCCTCGCGCATCGGCGCCGCGGTGACGATGCCGTTGCTTCCGGCGATGATTGAAGCTCTGGGATGGAAGGCTTCCTTCGCGACATTGATGCTGGTCGGCTTTGGCTGGGCCGCCGTCTGGTGGTTCTGGTTCAGCGATGAGCCGGCGCAGCATCCCACGATATCCGAGCAGGAGCGCGACTACATCCTGGCGAATCGGCAGCAGGCGCAAAGCGCAACAGCAACGGCCGCGGAGACCCTCAGCAGTCTGACTATCTTGAAGTCGGGCAACATGTGGCTCATGATGGGCCAGTACTTCGCGAGTAACTTCACGTTCTTCTTTTGCCTGAGCTGGCTCTTCCCGTATGTCAGAGAGACCTACGACCTGGGATTCACGGAAGCAGGATTCTATGCCATGGTCCCGCTGCTCGGAGGGGCGGTCGGCAACGTATTCTCCGGTTGGCTCGTCGACCGGCTCTACGCCTCGGGCGCAAAGATGTGGTCGCGGCGCCTGCCGGCGATGGTCGGCTTTGCGCTCGCCTCGATCGGACTGCTGGTCAGCGTCGATCAGGCCGAGATCACCGGCGCTGTAGTCTGGTTGACGATCGCCATCTTTGGGGCCGACATGATCTTGAGTCCGGCCTGGTCTTTCTGCATCGACATCGGTGGCGCGCACGCCGGCAAGGTGTCCGGCACCATGAACATGGCGGGAAACCTCGGCTCGGCTATCGTGGCCATCGCCTTTCCCTATCTTCTCGAATGGACTGGCGGCGTCGAGACGTTCTTCTACGTCGGCGCCTCCCTGAACGCAATGGCCATGCTTCTGTGGATGGCCGCTAATCCGAAGCACGTGATCTCGGGCTAGAACCGGATTTCGTTGTCAACACAACGGCATGAAAAAGCTAAAAGGAATCTGTCTTGGCGCCGGCTACTTCAGCCGCTTCCAATACGAAGCTTGGAGTCGCATTCCCGAAGTCGACATCCTGGCGGTCTGCAATCGCAATCAAGAACGAGCGCGCGGCGTCGCCGAGACCTACAGCATCTCCAGGACGGCTACCTGGGATGATCTGGAGGCTCTGCTTGACGAGCTGCAGCCTGACTTCATCGACATCATCACTCCTCCCGAGACTCATCTTGAGGCCGTCAAGCTGGCGGCGGGCAGAGGCGTCCACGTCATCTGCCAAAAACCGCTGGCTCCAACGCTTGAGGAAAGCAAGCAGATCGTCGACCTCGCTGATCGTGCCGGCATCCGTTTCATGGTGCACGAGAACTGGCGCTGGCAGCCTTGGTACCGAGAGATCAAGCGGCGGCTCGACGCGGGCACGCTCGGCCGCCTCTTTTCGATCAGCGTCCGGATGCGTATGGGCGACGGATGGCAGAAGGACGCGTATCTGGCGCGCCAACCGTTCTTCCGGAGCTACCCGCGCCTGTTGGTTTATGAAACCGGCGTGCACTTTCTCGATACATTTTGATTTCTCGGGGGAGAGGTCAGCTCGATCTACTCCTGCTTGAGTAAGCGAAATCCAGACATCGCAGGGGAAGACGCCGGAATCATCGCGGCTGTCTTCGAGTCCGGAGCGACGGCTGTTTTGGACGCGAGCCGGTACAACGAAAGCAATTGCGCCGATCCGCGCTACACCTTCGGCACGGTTCACGTAGAAGGAAGCAAGGGGCATATCGAGCTCGACACTGACGGCAAGCTGACCCTCCAACTGCTAGGTGAAGCGCCGCGTGAGATCGAGTACGCGCACGATCGCAAGGGATTCGCCGGCGACTGCGTCTATGCTCTTCAACGCCGCTTTACCGACTGCATGCTGCAAGACTTGCCGTTTGAAAGCACCGGGAAGGATTACCTCAAGACCATCGCATTGGTCGAAGCGTGCTACCAGTCGAACGAGACGGGTCAGGTCGTGGGCACCCATCAATGACCGACCGGTCTTGAGCTAGCGATAGGTCTTGTCGTCGACCTTGCTCAGGTCGACGTCGTCCCTGAAAACGCCGAGCGTAATGATCGCGAAGGTGAAAACGTTGGTTTCCGGCTCAAGATGCCCGCCAAAGGCTAGATTCTCATCCGTCATGGTCATGTGCGCGTGAATTCGGCCGTCGATGATATAGCCGTTCATGCTCACTATGTCGGCGGGCTTCGTCGGGTTCTTGGTGTAGATATTTTCAGACGGGAAAACTCGATTGCTGACGGAATGGATGTGATAGTTGCGGACCGACCCCGCGCCGGCGAGAACTACCGCATTGCGGATCTTGTGCTTCTTCACCATGTCTTGAAAGGTCTCGAGCAGGTCGACACCGTACTTGAATCGCAGCACGACGATGCGCTCAAACTGGCCTTCGATGGCGTAGCCGTCGGGGACCTTGTCGCTGTTGGGTTTTGAATCGTGTTCGGGCGTCGTGGCCTTGGTCACGACGGTTTGGGTAATCTGGGCCACCGAGACAGCCGCTGTCAATAGAAAGATTGCCGCTAGTTTCTTCACGTCGAGCTCTCCTTGCAGTGAATCCGAGGTCTCCATTCCGGCGAGCCCGGAACAGTCAGCTTAGACGATCTCCCGATGCCTCGCGACCTTCCTCGCAAGCGCCCCCGCCGGGGGCGCCGGACGAAAACCTGGTGTCTGGTGTAAAGTCTTGCTAGTGGGTCGCGCTAACGATTCTGGGCTTTGCATCTCCACGTGGCTGCTCTTGTTGGTGCTGGCGGCCCCTGCTCTCCATGGGCAAGACGGCGCCGCCTTCTTCGAAAAGGAGATCCGGCCTCTTCTTGCGAAGAACTGTTTCGCCTGCCACTCCGCCGCCGGCAACGTCGCAATGGGCGGACTGCGACTCGACTCCCTGGAAGGCCTGAGTGCTGGGGGCGGCCGGGGCGCATCCGTCGTGCCGGGTTTGCCAGCGGAGAGTCTGCTGATCCAGGCGGTGCGTTACGGCGATGAGAAGCTCGCGATGCCGCCGACCGGGAAGCTGTCGGAGCCGGAGATTGCGGCGCTGGCTCGCTGGGTCGAACTAGGAGCGCCTTGGGGCGCCGCGGCGGATGCCGAGCCGGAGGATTCAGGTGTCTATTGGTCGTTCGTCTCCCCGCGCGAATCTCCGATTCCGGCTGTCAACGATCAGGACTGGGTGCGATCCCCGGTAGATGCGTTCGTGCTGGCCAAACTCGAGGAAAAGGGGCTCAAGCCCGCTGCGCCGGCTGACAGGCGTACGCTGATCCGGCGCGCCAGCTTCGACCTAGTTGGACTGCCGCCGACGCCTGAAGAGATCCACGCGTTTCTTGAAGATGACTCACCGGATGCCTTCGCACGTGTCGTCGACCGCTTGCTGGCGTCGCCGCGCTATGGAGAGCGTTGGGGCCGCCATTGGCTCGATGTGGCTCGCTACGCTGACTCCAACGGGCTCGACGAAAACCTCGTTTATAAGAACGCTTTCCGCTACCGCGACTACGTCATTAAAGCGTTCAACGACGACAAGCCTTACGATCAGTTCGTCCACGAGCAGCTCGCCGGCGACCTGCTGCCGCCGAGCGACGATCTCGAAACCATGTACGAACGCTGGACAGCTACCGGGTTTCTCTCGCTCGGCGCCAAGATGCTGGCTGAGGACGATCCGGTCAAGATGCAGATGGACATTGTCGACGAGCAACTCGACACGACTGCGCGCGCCTTCATGGGGCTGACCGTCGGTTGCGCCCGCTGCCACGACCATAAGTTCGATCCGATTCCGACGGCGGACTACTACGCGATGGCGGGCATTTTCAAGAGTTCGAAGACGATGGAAGATTTCGACGTCGTCGCCCAGTGGCACGAGTACGTCTTGGCTTCGAAGCAGGACCGTGACCGCTTGGACGCGCACCTCGCGAACATCAAGGCTAAGAGCGACGCCATGGCGGAGATCTCGAAGGCCAAGAATCATCGGCTGGTCGTCGAGGGCTGGACGAAGGCGGGCGACTACCTGCTCGCCGCCGACGATGTCCTCCGCTTTCGACAGATAGAGCTGCTGCCGACCGAGCCGAACGACATGAAGGCCGAGCCTGGAAAGAGCGTTGCGATTCGGGATGTCGATTCGTTTGACCGCGGCAATGTCGTCGGCCCAATCAAGAAGAGTGAGAAGAATATTCCTGAGGACGGCGAAGGACCCTTCTTCACCGAGTACGACGTGGAGATCGCGGAGGCCGGTGAGTATCAACTCGATTTTCTCGACCAAGAGAAAGGCGACGGAACCTCGGACGTTTGGATCAACGGGGTCTTGATGAACTACGGGGCCGAACCGGTGCGCAACCGGGCGGCTTCGCCGGATGCGGGCGGCTGGTCGGTATCGGGCGTCTATCCGCTCACCCACGGCAAGAACACGATTCGGCTCGAGCACGAGTCACGCTTTCCCTATTTCGAGCAGTTCGTGATCGCAAGGAGCCGCTTGCCCCAGGGGGCGGAGACGCCGAAGACGGTAGCGCAACTCGCGCGTCATTATGAAGTCAACCCGGGCTTCTTGGGGCAGTGGGTCGAGCGCCTCAATCGCTCGAAGGGCGCTCCGGCTTCGATTTTCTTTGCTTGGCATCAGTACGTCGACAGTCAGCCTCTCGATGGTTGGGCCTCTCCTGCCGCCAAGACTTTCGGCGATGCTCGACATGAGAGCCGTCAGGCATTGGCGGCACGTTACCAGCAGCTTTTCGACCTGGCGGTTGCGCGATGGCAAGAGCTCCATCCGGAGTCCTCGCTCAACTACGCCAGGAACGAGCGCTACAAGGACACGAGCGAAGATCTTGGCCTGCCGGATCCGGGCGCTGAGGCGTTCCGCAAGGTGTTATATGAGAAGTTCGGTCCCTTTCGGCCTCCTCCGAACGCCAAGCAGTACTATCCGGAGGAAGCTAAGCAGGCGTTGGCGAAGCTGGAGGAGCAGCGTAAGGCACTCGAGGATGAGACGCCGGACTTTCCTCGTGCTATGGGCGTGCGCGAGGGTGAGGAGATCGCGGACATCCCGATTCACATTCGCGGCAGCCACTGGACCTTGGGCGAGATCGCTCCGCGCGGTTTCCTCACGGCTATCGCCGGCGACGACCAGCCCGCGATTCCTGACTCGGACAGCGGCCGGCTTCACCTGGCGAAGTGGCTCACGCAACCCGACCATCCTCTGACCAGCCGTGTGATGGTGAATCGATTGTGGCGGTTGCATTATGGGCGCGGCCTTGTCCCATCGACGGACAATTTTGGACGACTCGGTCAGAAGCCGACGAACCAGGCGCTGCTGGATTGGTTGGCGCTGCGGTTCATCGAGAAAGGCTGGTCGATCAAGGGGATGCATCGGCTGATCATGCTTTCGAGCACGTATCGAATGAGCTCTGCTTACGACGAGCACGCTGCTGAGGTTGATCCGGAAAACATTCTACTGTGGCGAATGAACCGGCGGCGCCTAGAAGCCGAGGCGATGCGCGATGCGATCATCTCGTTCTCCGGCGACTTGGACCTGGAGGTCGGCGGCTCGATCATGAGCTTCAAGGATCGTCAGTACGTCGCCAATACTCGGGCTCGCGGCGGCATCGACTACGACATCAATCGCAGGGCTGTCTATGTTCCCGTCGTGCGCAGCTCAATGTACGACGTATTCAGAGCCTTCGACTTTGCCGATCCGTCGGTATCGAACGGCGACCGCAACCCTACTGTTGTGGCCCCGCAGGCGCTGTTCATGATGAACGGTTCGATCATGCTGCGACACACGCGCCTCTTGGCTGATCGTCTGCTCGAGCTTGAGAACGCCGATGACGCGGGCAGGATTCGAGAAGCGTATGAGCGCGTTCTTGCTCGGCTGCCCGGTCCCGGCGAGGTCGACCGCGCATTGACCTTCGTCGCCGAAATCGAGCGGACGTTGGCGGATCGCGTGGCGGATTCGACCGAGCGCCGAGCCCGTGCCTGGCAGAGCTTCTGCAAGGCGCTTATTGGATCGAACGAGTTTCTGTACCTAAACTAAGGGGGCGCGATGAACCGGCACTGGAATCCTTACATCCGTCCGCGTACTCGACGGAAAATGTTGCGCGAGGCCGCGGCCGGTTTCGGCGGGCTTGCGTTGACCGCGCTGTTGGGAGAAGAAGCGCGCGCGGCGGCGGCGGTTTCGGACGACGCAAAGCGCAACCCGTTGGCCCCGCGTCAGCCGCATTTTCCCGCCAAGGCTAAGCGCGTGATCTATCTGTTCATGCACGGTGGTCCGTCGCAGATGGATACCTTCGATTACAAGCCGCTGCTGCAACGTGACCACGGCAAGCCCTTGCCATTCGAGCGCCCGAAGGTGGTTTCGAGCGAAACGTTCAACCTGCTGAAGTCGCCTTGGGAGTTCAAACAGTACGGCGAGAGCGGGATGTGGGTCAGCGAACTGTTTCCCGAGGTTGCGAAGTGCGTCGACGACATGTGCTTCATCAAGTCGATGCACGGGTCGAACTCGCGACACGGCGGCGCGCTGCTCGAAATGCACACCGGCAGCGATACGTTCGTGCGGCCGAGCATGGGTTCTTGGATCTCTTACGGTCTCGGCTCTGAGAACCAGAACATGCCGGGGTTCATCACGATCAGCCCGACGCAGAGCCATGGCGGCGCGAACAACTACTCGTCCGCGTTTTTGCCGGCGCCGTACGCCGGCACGGCGGTCGGCTCGGTGGGTATCCCGGCGCGCGACGCCAAGATTCCGTTCATTGCCAACTCCGAGACGCCGCGAGACATCCAGCGCCGGGAGATCGACTTCCTGCAGCAAATGAATCGAGAGCAACTAGCCGAGACTGGCCCGGATCACGATCTCGAAGGCCGCATCGAATCGTTCGAACTGGCGTTTCGGATGCAGGCGGAAGTTCCGGAGCTTCAGGACTTTTCGGGCGAGTCCGAGGCGACGCTCAAGATGTACGGCATCGACGATCCCATCACTGAAGACTTTGGCCGGCAATGCCTGATGGCGCGGCGATTCTCTGAGGCCGGCGTGCGTTTCGTGCAATGCAGCCACACGTATAAGTGGGACCAGCACGCGAATCTTTACCGCGACCACTCGCAGAACGCCCGTGAGGTGGACAAGCCGATCGCGGCTCTGTTGCGCGACTTGAAGTCCCGCGGTCTGCTCAAGGACACGCTGGTCGTTTGGGGCGGGGAATTCGGCCGCACTCCGACCGCTCAGGGGTCCGACGGGCGGGACCACAACCCGGAGGCCTTCACCTACTGGCTAGCTGGCGGGGGCGTGAAACCTGGCCTGCAGTACGGCGCTACTGACGACTACGGCTACTACTCGGTCGAAAACAAGGTTCACTTCCATGACCTGCACGCGACGATCTTGCACCTGCTCGGCATGGACCACAAGCGGCTGACCTACCGCAATGCGGGTCGCGACTTTCGCCTGACCGACGTGCACGGTCGCGTGGTGACGGACATCGTATTGTGACCGGGTGGTCGCCGGTACTATTGGCCCGGATTGTCAGTTTGACTCTAAGTTGCTATCAGCAGCAGCGAGAGGAGTAGCGAACGGGGCAGCGGGCCACAACCGTTGCATCACGGCCATAGATTGGCTACGCTGTCCGTGCCCGGACGGCCCCAAAGGCACTCCCGGGTTGAAGGGCTTTTTCGGGCCACGCTTAGCCCCTTGTGACATCGTTTGTTGCCAACACCAATCCGCAACAGGGTAGAATCGGACCGGAATGGTCGGCGCAACCATCTCGCATTACAAGATCACCGACAAGCTCGGTGAGGGTGGGATGGGTGTCGTTTACAAGGCCGAGGACACCAGGCTCGAACGCACTGTCGCCCTGAAGTTCTTGGCGGCCCACCTTCTTAACGACGACGAGGCCAAGGCTCGTTTCCTGCGTGAGGCCAAGGCGGCAGCAGGACTGCATCACCCCAACATCTGCCCGGTTCACGAGATTGGTGAAGCGGAAGGCAAGACTTTCCTGTCGATGGCGTTCATCGAAGGGGAGTCGCTCGAAGCCCGCATCGAACAAGGACCGCTCCCCCTCAAGGATGCTCTGGAGATCGGCCGCCAAATCGCCGAGGGACTGGAAGCCGCCCATGAAAAGGGCGTTGTCCATCGGGACATCAAGCCAGCCAACGTGATGGTCGATGCCAAGGGCCGCACCACCATTATGGACTTCGGCTTGGCGCGGTTGACCGAAGCATCTCGCCTCACCAAAGCCGATCAGACAATGGGCACGGTCGCCTACATGTCGCCGGAGCAGGCCCAGGGGATGGAAGTGGACAACCGCTCGGACATCTGGGCGTTGGGCGTCGTGTTGTACGAGATGGTCCGCGGGCAGCGGCCGTTCCAAGGCCAGTACGACCAGGCGCTGCTGTACGAGATCGTCCATCAGGAGCCCGAGCCGCTGACCGGCGTGCGTGCGGGCGTGCCGATGGAACTCGAGTTCATCGTCGGCAAGTGCTTGGCCAAAGACCGTGAAGATCGCCCTGCATCGGCGCAAGAAATCGTCAGGGACCTGCGGATCCTCGCCGAGAAACTGAAATCCGGCCGATCGACCATTCTGAGCACCGGTCTGCATTCAAAATTGGGTTCAGGGCGATCGGCGATTCTTACAGCGGATTCGAAGATGGATCTGCCGGCGCGGGGGGCTAGTCAGGACGCCAGTCCTTGGGGGCAGCGCCTTCCCTGGGCTCTTGTCGCCTCACTAACTGTGACGCTGCTGGCTCTTACCTGGTTGTGGCCAACGTCGGACACAGTTCCAGAACCGGTCCGGCGGTTCTCATTCACGTTTCCTGACGTCGTGCGTGCAAGCGTTTCTCCAAACGGCAGACACATCGCCTACGAAAGCTCTGGTCAACTCTGGATTCGGGACTTGGACCAGGACGAACCGCGGATGCTCCACGATGAAGGTGAAAGACCTTTTTGGTCCCCCGATAGTCTCTTGCTCGGGTTCCATGCTGAAGGCCAACTCTGGAAGATAGCGGCCCACGGCGGCTCGGTCGATCTACTGTGTGAGGCGGGGAGATCCATTTTTGGTGCGGCCTGGAGCCCTAATGGTGAATCGATCGTCTTCGGCGGCTCCATGGATGGTAGCCGTGGGCTCTTCGCAGTGCCTGCTCGCGGAGGAACCCCCCGTGCAATTGTCTCTGCCGATGAGATCAAGCTAACCGAGGGCGGTACAACCTTTCTGAGGGATCCAAGCTTTCTGCCGGACGACAATCGGCGTCTGCTCGCCTTCACCGCGGTCAGTCTTGTCGCGGCGAATGTGGTACGCGAAACCAAGCTCGTTGTCCAGGATCTAGAGAGTGGACAAACTGAAGTTCTGACGAACGGAGCCGAGCCTTTCTTTACATCCAATGGGCATCTCGTTTTTCGCGGAACTGCGGACCGTCTATGGGCCTTGCCTTTGTCCCTAGAGACGCTCAATCCCAACGGAGAGGCATTTCCCATTGCCCGACTGGGAGCATATCCTTCCATTTCCTCCGACGGGTCCTTGGTCTACCTTGTTCCCTCACAAACAAACAGTCGTTTGGTTTGGCATGACCGCGAGGGTAATGTGCTAGAGGCCGTCGGGCAACCTCGGCCGGACATCCGATTCCCGAATCTCTCGCCGGACGGTGAATCAGTGGTCGCAGCGGGAGATGGCGACATCTGGTTGCATGACCTTCGGCGCAGCCTCGCCACGAACATGACCGCCAGCGTAGAACAGGAAGCCTATCCAACATGGGCCCCATGGGGGGCCGTCTTCAAGCGAGAGGACGACCTCTACTATCGTCCCCTCGACCTAATCCGAGACAGCGAGTTGCTCATTGGCAAAGACAGCCGCCTGAGCGTTTATGACATTGACGCCAGTGGAAGAGACATAGTCTACGGGGACCGGAAAGAAGGTTCATGGGACATCTGGAGGCTCGAGCGTAATAGCGAGGGCACATTTTCCGAGCCTGAGCTTTACTTTGGCTCGGAGTTTGCGACCGTGAACGGTCAAATCTCTCCCGATGGCCGCTACTTGGCTTACGTCTCGAAGCAGGGGGGCCGAGGAGGGAATTGGGAAGTCTTTGTACAGCCGTTCCCGGGTGGCGGACCTCAAGTGAAGGTCTCGGTCGGTGATGGTAACCAGCAGCGCTGGAATCCAAATGGCGGCGAACTCTTCTACGTTGAACAGGATACGCTGATATCGGTCGAGGTCACAACTGAGACCGCATTCCGAGCGGGGAAAACCACGCGCCTTTTTTCGAGCCAGTGGCTCCAAACTCAGATAGGCCGGCCTACCTACGCAGTCGGCCCCGACGGCAATCGCTTTCTGCTCGTTACGCCCGACCCAGAGGCAGATGCCTCCCCGCCGAAGGTTCAATTGGTCGAGAATTGGTACGAAGAGTTCCGCGACAGAGAGCAGGATTAAGATCCACACAACAAGAGACTTAGATCCTATCCACGCGATAGCTATCGAGATATCTGAGTGTTGTAGCGCTTGCGACACCCCTCTCTGTTCACGCGCGCGCTAGCGATCAAGTCGCAAGCGCTACAACGATATGAACGAAGCCCGACCACGGAGCTTTGGAAGTCTATGCGT
>Ga0315336_1002113_pt1 | contig 32429 bp, 34 predicted proteins | sample ASW5metaG_FD_204512 | JGI IMG/M metagenome (GOLD analysis project Ga0315336, IMG submission 204512) | Ammonia-oxidizing marine archaeal communities from Monterey Bay, California, United States - ASW #5 | ecosystem: Environmental > Aquatic > Marine > Intertidal zone | place: USA: California...
TTTACAACGGAGGGGCTTGCTTTTTCTGCAGCGATAACAAGGGGTGTTCTGCGTTTATTTAGCTCCTTGGCCAGACCGGAGGACGCATCAAGCAAAACGAAACACAAAAAAAACCAAAGCCAGTGGATGCGCACGTTAATATAAAAAAGTTATAAGTAATATTGGAGGGGAAGCCAGATAATCTGGCTTCCCCTATTTTATCTTAGACAGGATACCTTCTATCCTACTTTAACAGCTATATAAATCGTGGTGCCTCCCCTTTTAACAAGAAAGAGAACAGAATCACCTGTTTTTACAGAGCCCGCTAAACGTTGGTAATCTTTCATATTAATGATGGGAGTACGATTCATTTCTGAAATAACATCTCCTCGGCGAATCCCAGACTCTGCGGCAGAATTACCTGGGCTCACATCAGAAACTAAGACACCCTGATTAACTTCTAACTGTAGGCTTTTTGCCAATTCCGGGGTAATATCCTGAACCTGCATACCTAGAGGGTCTGCTTTGGCGACTACAGTTGCTTGCGTATCCGTAAGAGTTTCAACTTTAATACTCAAGGTTTTAGGAGAACCTTCACGAACAATCTCTACATTCACAACCGAACTGGGAGTTGTTGCAGCAACTATTTTTGGCAAGTCTTCCATATCTTTTACATCCTTGCCATCAAACCTTACAATGACATCACCCCGCTTGACCCCTCCCTTGAATGCTGGTCCACCGGGTATAACATCGCCTACTAAGGCTCCTTCGCTCTGGTTTAGCCCAAACGATTTGGCAAGTTCAGGGGTAATTTTTTGAATCATAACCCCCAGCCAGCCACGGGTTACCGATCCTTTCTCCTTCAAGTCTTTTAAAATTCCCTTTGCAATATTAATAGGTATGGCAAATCCAATACCTACATTACCACCGCTATTACCTGAGATAATCGCAGTATTAATTCCGATTACTTCGCCTTCTATATTGATCAAAGGACCGCCGCTATTACCAGGATTAATCGATGCATCAGTCTGGATAAATTCATCGTAGGGCCCCGCGCCAATACTTCTTCCTAAAGCACTCACCACTCCTACTGTAACGGTATGACTAAGACCAAAAGGATTTCCAATAGCCAGGACCCATTCGCCCACTTCAAGATGCTCAGAGCTTCCTAATCTCAAAAATGGAAACTCTTTAGGGGTATTCTCATCGCGATTAATCTTAATTAAAGCAATATCAGTTTTTGAGTCAGAACCGATCAAGGTGGCGGTATATTCTTTTTCGCTTCCCGCATCCTCGATCATAACAACGATCTCATCCGCACCTTCTATTACATGATAATTAGTGAGGATATGACCCTCTTTATCTATTACAAACCCTGATCCCATACCGCGTTTGGGTTTTTGATTTTGATCACGTCGTTCGCCAAAAAACTTGTCATAAAAATCACGAAAAGAGTCAGGTGAACGTCCCTGCCCGGGGCCTGGTCGGCCACCCCCAGGAGGACGAAAATTCCTGTGCGTTTTTTCTATTTTTGATTTTGTGCTGACATTTACCACTGCGGGATTCAGCTTTTTAGCAATATCCACAAATAAGTTGCTCGAGAGTTGTTGTGTAGTACTGCTTAATGCAAACGAATATTTAGGGGTGGAGACCACAGAAAAGATAAAAAGGAAAATTGCGCCGGCTAAACTAAATAAAAGATGAAAAGATTTGTGCATTTTTATTAACCCTCAATTGTATAAGCTTAAAATTTGTTTTCGCATATAAAACATTTGTGATTAGAAACCCGGCCTAAAAGAACACAAATGTAATTATCAACTTTATTCGGTTGATATTAAACTGCAGTTAAATGACGATTAAATATTTTTAATTCAGGCAATAATCACCCTAATTAATAATCCAACTTAAATGGCGGACGTTTGAAGGGGAAAAAATTAGTAGTAATTATATTTAGTAGTGATTATATAATGTTCTTTTTGCCATTTACAACCTTAAAACCCCTAGTGAACTTTACTACCTTTACTTTAATTTTTAAATTTAGATATTGACTCAAAATAGCAGATAAATGATAATTAAAAAGGGTATAGACCTTCCTAAATGACCGCTACTATCGGTTAACATGCGTCCGTTACGAAAACCCGGGTTTTTATTGGTCAATATTTTGCGTTTATTTAAATGTAAAAAACATAGTCTTGTCCGGTTATGAGTTTTTTTCTTTCCGCATTAGGTTTAATGATGGTATTCGAAGGCATCCCCTACTTTTGTTTTCCCAAAAAAGTAAAATCGTTTGCACAAAAATTGCCCGAGATACCTGACTCTACATTAAGAGTAATTGGTTTTTTTTTAATGATGATGGGATTACTGGTTGTGTATTTAGGAGGGGCTAAAAATGGTTAAATCTGTAGCGCTATCATTATTTTCTTTATTGTTCTTTTATGGATGTGCAGAATGGGGTTTGGGATTGGGCACTAAAGATGATGGGCCCCCTCCACCACCCCCTGTACTGGAAACCGCCTATCCTTTTTCTGACATACCTATTCCTTCTGGTTTTTCTCGAGATGATTCTAAGTCCTTTATTTATGAATCGGGTTCAGGAACAGTTAAAGTAGCAAAGATTGTTTTTTCTGGCTGGGAAAATCTAGAGAAAGTCATCACTTTCTACCAAAACGAAATGTTGAATAAAGGGTGGGCTCTCGTCAACTCTATCAAGCATAAAAATTACATACTAAATTATGAGAAAGAAGGCTGGGTCGCAACCGTTATCCTTAATCCCAATTATGGAAAAACGATTATAGAAATTCAGGCCGGCCCTAAATAACCGGGTTTTTTATGGCGAATAACTAACCATGCCCGACCAATTCCCAAAGCAACTACTACTCAATTTCCCTGCACATCCAGAATTTAATTTTTCTAATTTTGTAATTTCCCAGGGGTCTCGTTTCGCTTTTGAAACAGCTAAGAATTTTTGTACCCAAAGTGAAACACTCTACCATTCGCTTTTTCTATTTGGCCAGGAAAATCTAGGTAAAACCCATTTACTGCTTTCTATCGGAAACCTTGTAGTAGAAAGAGGTGCGCGTGCCATTTATATTAAAGGTGGAGATTTTTCAAAAAAAATAGGTGAAGGAAAATCATTACAGGAGCAACAAACGCAATTAATGGATGTAGATTATTTTCTATTAGATGACGTTGAGGAAATGGCTTCATCTACTGCCGCTCAAGAAAAGCTTTATCACATCTACAACACTATTATTGATAATGGGGGCAAGGTTGCCTTCACAAGTAGTTTTTCTCCAGAAAAAATTAAGAATGCGGAAAGTTATCTGACATCCAGGTTTCAATGGGGAATGTTGGCAGAAATAAAATCCATAGATGATGAGACAACTTCTAAAATTATACAGAAGCTAGCCAATGATATTAGTCTAACATTGCCAAAAAATATTATTAATTACCTATTAACACGAATTCCGCGAGACTTTATATCTATACAAAATGCGATTTCTACTATAAATGAAGAATCTTATACTCAGAAAAAAAAGGTAACCTTACCTCTGGTAAAAGATGCCCTTATAAAATACCTTGACTAATATAGAAACTTACAATATTGCCAGTCGACTGGGGCGGTGGGCTGATGAAAAACCCGATTCTCCTGCTATTGTAGAAATATCCAGTGGAAAGCAAAAAACGTTTAAAGAACTTGAGAATGAAAGTAGTCTTCTGGCTTCGGGCCTTATTCAGTGTGGGATGAAATCCGGAAATCGGGTTTTATTAATGGTTCCCTATGGAATAGATTTTGTAATATTGACTTTTGCTATGTTCAAGGCTGGCCTGGTTTCGGTGCTAATCGACCCTGGTCTGGGGAAAATAAATGTTCTGAAATGTATAAAACAAATACAACCACAGGGAATGATTGCTATTTCACTTGCGCATGCAATTAGAAAACTTCTACCAGCCACTTTTAAATCCATAGAACATAATGTAACCGTTGGCAAAAGATGGTTCTGGGGCGGAACCACTCTGAGGCAGTTACAAGATTCAAGGCAAACGGGTTTTAAAATAGCCCCAATGGAAGAGGACGATGCCGCAGCAATCCTCTTCACCAGTGGTAGCACAGGTCCCGCAAAAGGTGTTTTATATACTCATGGCATATTCAACCATCAGGTAAGGGTTCTTCAAGAGCAATTTGATATCCAGGATGATGAAATCGACCTCCCCACATTCCCTCTTTTTGGCTTATTCAGTAGCGGATTAGGGGTTACAAGCATAATTCCTGAAATGGATGCCACTCAACCCGCAAAGGTGAAACCGGAAAACATTATTGGTCCAATAAATAATTTTAAAATTTCCAGCAGTTTTGGTTCGCCTGCTTTATGGGATACGGTTAGTCAATTTTGTCGAAATAAAAACATTCAACTTCCCACTTTAAAACGCATCATTATGGCCGGAGCCCCTGTTTCTGGCAAACTACTTCAGCGATTCGAAAACATTGTAACGGAGGATTGTAAAATTCATACTCCGTATGGAGCCACAGAAGCCTTACCAGTATCCTTAATAGATCGACAAGAAATTTTGGAGCAAACCTGGCATTTTTCTAATAAAGGCGAAGGAATTTGTGTAGGGCGTGCGATACCAAAAGTTGAAATTAGAATAATAGCGATTTCAGACCACCCGATCCTTAAATGGGAAGAGGCCATCCGACTTGCCCCAAACACAGTGGGCGAAATTGTCGTCAAGGCTCCATGGGCAACCCGAACCTACTATAATCGAGAAGATCTAACAAAACTTGCCAAGATTGAAGATGGTAATTTTTTCTGGCATCGAATGGGTGATGTGGGGAGACTCGATGAAAAAAATAGGCTTTGGTTTTATGGGAGAAAAAATCAGCGAGTGATCACCGGAGTCAAAACCCTTTATACCATCCCCTGTGAAGCTATTTTCAATCAACATCCTGATGTCAAACGTTCTGCTCTGGTAGGGATAGGCTTGCGAACCAAACAGGAGCCGGTAATAGTTATCGAGCCAACAAATCCCAACAGATTAAAATCACCCGTGGTTCTAAATAAGTTCAAAGAAGAGCTACTGGAATGTGGAGCAAGAACCGCTATCACACGGCCCATAAAAAAAATACTTTTTTACCCAAAATTCCCGGTCGATGTACGGCATAATGCAAAAATCTTTCGCGAGAAACTTTCACTTTGGGCAGAAAAGCAGTAATCAAACTTTAGAATTTTTTGGATAGCACAATGCCACCACCACGGCTATCGGCCCTTGGGTAGATGGTAAAGTGTTGACCTTTTTTATTATTGTGCAGTCGAAGGAGGGTTTTTGATGTAAAATAGCCCAAAGCTGCACCAATAAAAACATCAGAAGCCCAATGCGCTTCACAATTGATCCTGGACAATCCCGTCAGAGTGGCAATTCCATATGATATAGGTTTTATGTAAGGAATTTTTTCATATTGATTTGCAACAACTGTAGCGATGGCAAATGCAGTGGAGGTATGTCCTGATGGAAAAGAATTATAGTTACGGTTTGTGCTGAGCCCATCAAAACTGGTTGATGAATTTCCTGTTCGTGGCCGATGGCGTCCAAACGAATATTTGAGCATCGTTGTATATAAACCAGTAATGAGAAAACTTTCAGTTGCAATTAAAGTAGTTCGTTTGGCTTTTTCATTTTCATTAAAATGCCCGAAAATATAAAATGCAGCCAGACCGGGAAGCGTATAAGCACCATTTCCAAATGGTTCAAATATATCCACAAACTTCTCTGTATAAATACTTCGATTGTTTTTAAAAGCACTATTTATTTCTTCATCCAGAGCTATAAACATACCTGTCCCACCCACAACCCAGCCTGCCGTTATCCAGTCCGAGCGATCCCATATTAAGGGAGAAGTTGCGGTATAGGCTATGTCTGAAAATATTCCTTTAAAGTAATCACGGTCCAACTCTATTTTATTTTGTAAATCTCCCAGCTTTTCTAGTTTTTTCGGAGATGATGTATGAGGTCGACTACCCACAGGTTTCAACTCATTAATATTTGAGTAGAAACGATCTTTTTTTTCTTCAAAACTATTCTCAAAAAACTCAGACTCTGTAAGCTCGTCTGCATGAGCCCACCCTCCCATCATCATAAAAAAAAACAGAAAAAATGCCACGACCTCCAAATTACGTAGACTTTCTAGAAATTTAATAAGAAATGACATAATAGGGTTAACGGCTTCTTAACTGTTGATATTTAGACATTTCTGGAAATTTTTGATCCTTGCTGGATCAAGAAAGGAAACAACATAAAACATTTTGGCATTTTTTTGGGAAATTTTCGAAAAATACTATAGAAAGGACTACCCTTAACAACCATATTAATGGTCCCTGAACCTATTGTTTAATCTGTTTTAGTGGAGGAGCCGAAGTAAACCATAAGCCGGGTTTTGTTCTTCATATAAAATGAAGCGGTGACCATCAATCTAGGCCTGCTGTTGCCAGCAGGCTCAAGCAATCAACCCGAAAGTATCGGACGGGCAGCCCTCAAGCACTTTCCTATTTGACCTTGCTCCGGATAGGGTTTACCAAGCTACCGCTGTCACCAGCAGTACTGGTGAGCTCTTACCTCGCCTTTTCACCATTGCCGCCGACCATTAAAAGTCGGGTAGGCTGTGTATTTTCTGTGGCACTTTCCTTAAGGTCGCCCTCACTCCGCGTTACGGAGTATCCTGCCCTGTGGAGCCCGGACTTTCCTCTCTCTTGACCCAAGGGCCAAAACAGCGATCACCCGGTTTACTTCGGCACTGTAGTTTCGGAAACTTCATCCCAAAATAAAAAGCGCATACAACCTTCGCATTGATGTATTTTTTCCGCAACTTTTACTTCAATGACCATCTGAGGTAAAACCTGTTGAAAGCACCCCTGACAAATATTTTCGCGAAGGCCAACTACCGCTCTTCCTTCTCGGGAGTTTGAAATTTTCTCATATCGCTTTAGGGTTACTGTCTCCAGTTGAGCCGATATGTTCTTTCTTTGTTCCACTAATTCTTCGAGTTCTTGCTTAAACCTTTCCTCTTCACGTGCTTTTTTGAGCCGATACTCATTAAAATATGCGTCCTCTGCTTTACATTTTTTCTCAACACCAGGAATCTCTTTAGCTTTTACTTCTAGAGCTTCCATAATTTCAAGTTCCATATCTTCAATTTTCGACACTTTTTCTTTGATGGCATCAACTTCAGCAAGGATGGCAGTGTACTCTTTGTTCGTTTTGACCGCAGGAAGTTTGGTCTTTGCTTTAGCCATATGATCATTTTCTCCCTGCACTTCCAACTCCAAGTCTTTCCGCTGCTTTTGTAAGGTTTCAATTTCTTCGGTTATAACTTTTAAAATATTTTTCTTTTCTTCCAGTTCTGCGCGGGCAGAGTCAAGCTGGATAGGAATATCTGCGAGAGTCTTTTTATGCTCGAAAATTTGGTCGTCAATTTTTTGCAAATGGACCAATTGTTGAAGTTGTAACTTAGGCGATACGGTCATAATTCTCCATCTCGAATAGGGGCTTAAAAAAATGTAGCATGGGCATCAATTGAAATGCAAATCATTCCGTTTTTATTTTTCAAACTTAGTCATATTTTTCAATGGGTTTTTGTAGCCTGAACCTGGATTTTTCTTGTACCAACGAGGCGTGGAGTACTAGAGGCCACTAGCGGTGGGCGGTTTTTCGGGAAGCCCAATAAACCAAAAAAACACTTGCTATAAAAATAGAAGAATACGTTCCAACAAAAACCCCTACCAGAAGAGCAAAAGAAAAGTCATGAATTATTTCACCACCAAAAAAGAATAAAGCCAGTACTACCAACAAAGTTGTTCCCGATGTTAACAAGGTTCGACTCAATGTTTGATTGATACTGGAATTTATTATTTCCGATAGGGAGCGTTTCCCTTTACGTCGTAGATTTTCCCTTATACGATCAAAAACAACAATGGTGTCATTGAGAGAGTAACCTATGATAGTTAGAAATGCCGCAACAATCACCAGCGTAAATTCCTTATCTAAGACCGAAAACGCACCCATGGTAACCAGCACATCATGTATCAGTGCAATGATCGCAGCGATTGCATACTGAAATTCGAACCGCCATGATATATAAATCACGATTCCAATGATGGCATATAAAATAGAAAGCAGCGCTTTTTCGCGTAAATCGCGACCCACTTTAGGTCCTACCATTTCTACTCTTTCCACAATAATATCATCGGAGTGAAACTTTCCAGAAAGGCTCCGCTTAACCATTGCACCTACAGCTTCCAACTTTTCCTCAGACCGTTCTACTCTTATTAGGATATCTTTTTTCGAACCAAATTCCTGTATGGTGCTTTCACCTAACCCAATGGTTTTAAGACCATCACGAATCACTTCTATTTCAGGCGGACTTTTGAACTGTAATTGAACTAGAGTTCCTCCGGCAAAATCGATTCCATACTTGAGTCCACCAGAGATAACTATAGAACCTAAACCGATCAGAATCACAATCCCGGAAATGAGCATTGCTGCCTTGATCTTTCCCATAAAATCAAATCGTGTTTCATCTTTAAATAATTGCATAATTAGATACTCAATTGATCAAGTTTTTTTTGACTCATTGTGCAATCAAAAAAAGTACGACTTACAAATACAGCCGTAAACATACTCGCTGCTATACCAATACAAAGAGTAATTGCGAATCCTTTAATTGGCCCTGTCCCAAACTGAAACAATACCACCGCAGCAATAAAGGTAGTGATATTTGCATCCACAATAGTACGAAACGCTTTAGAAAAACCTGCTTCAATTGCAGCTCTCACCGTTTTTCCGAGTTTTATTTCCTCACGAATTCTTTCAAAAACTAAAACGTTGGCATCGATCGCCATACCCACCGTAAGGATAATTCCGGCAATTCCCGGCAAGGTTAATGCCGCACCAAAATAAGCCAGTGCTCCCGTAAGAATGACAATATTTAAAGACAATGCTGTGACTGCAATCGCGCCTGAGAGCTTGTAATAAAAAAGAATAAAAATAACGACCAAAGCACCGCCAAAAATGATCGAATTAATTCCCTTGTTAATAGAGTCCTGCCCCAGAGAGGGACCGACGGTCCTATTTTCCAAAATTACAACGGGGGCAGGCAACGCACCTGCACGCAATATGATTGCCAAGTCACGTGCATCTTCCGAGGTAAACTGTCCAGTTATCTGGGCCCGACCTCCTGGAATTGCATCCTGTATTACAGGTGCTGAATAAACATTGTCATCAAGAACAATGGCTAAACGTTTTCTAATGTTTTCTCTAGTAACCTCATGAAAAATCATTGCACCGACACTGTTAAAATTTAATGCAACATAGGGTTCGTTGAAATCTCCATCAAACCTGACTTGTGCACCTGTCAAAGTTTCTCCTGTCAAAACAGTTCGCTGCTTCAAGAGATAAGGTTCTTTAGTAACTTCTCCCGTTTCCTTATCCTCTTTTCGCTTGTATAAAATCTCTGACCCTTCTGGAGCGCTTCCAGACAAGGCCTCCTGCAAGCTGTTTTCTTCATCTACCAACTTAAATTCTAGTCGTGCAGTTTTCCCGATAAGATTAATGGCACGTTCAGGGTCTTTCACTCCAGGCAACTGTACCAAAATGCGTCGTTCTCCTTGGACCTGAATGGTTGGTTCCGATACGCCAAACTGGTCTACCCTATTGCGAATCGTTTCTAGTCCCTGACTCACCGCATTTTGTTGGATCTGGTTTACTTGATCTTGACCCAATTCATAAACCAAGCCTAAGCCATCCGAATCTTCGCTAACTATTTTAAAAAAGACATAATCTTCCATTATCTTTTTAACAGGTGGAAGATCCAACGCATCTACCATACGGATATTGATCTGTAGATTCTTAAAAATGGCTTTGATGCGATCAAGTTCTAAATCCTCTTCACCAATATCACGCTTGATATCATCGGCAAAACGCTCCAAGCTGGCCTCGACAGCCTTTTCAACTTTAACTTCGAGAACCAGATGCATCCCTCCCTGTAAATCCAATCCCAAAGAAATTTTTTCCTTGAGTGGATAAGCCAAAGCAACTGCCCCAAAAATAACAATGAGGATTGAAAGGATTCGCCATTTAAGATTGTTATACATTCATTCTTTCTTCTATTGTTTTTTATTACCTATAGAGGATCGATTGATCTTTATCCGAACATTATCAGCAATCTGCAACATCACCGTATCATCTTTTAATTTCTTAATAGTTCCATGAATACCGCTCAGTGTGACCACATTATCGCCCTCATTCAAATCATCCAACATTTTTCTAGCCTCCTGCTGTTTTTTTTGTTGGGGACGAATCAAAATGAAATAGAAGATCAAAAACATCATAATCATCGGCGGTAACAAAGCCAACAAACTGCCACCCCCGGGATCGGCTCCTTCAGGAGGAGGAGCCATTGCAAAAGCTAGTTCAAGCATAATGATTACCTCTATTTAGCATGTTTACATCCTTCTTACTTTTCTTAAAAACGGAAAACCATAAAAAGCTTCCCCTTTTTTAATTCAAAGGTTTAGCTTCTATCAAATCCCGCTTCATTTGTCAAACTTCCGAGCGTAAAAGAGAAGGAAGTCAGAAATTTATTAAAACAATTGCCTCACTTTTTAACTTTCAAACATTAAAGATCGGTTGTGGAAATGAAATGAATAAAGAAAATTGCGATCCTCCTAGTAAAACTTGTTTTGAACATTTGCCTCGTTTGTGAGTTCATAATAGAGAGAATGGAACTCTTCCGTTGTTAATTTAGGATCTCGCAACCGTGTTAAATCGTCCTGAGTAATGGAAATCTGTGACAGTTCATCCCAAGCTGATGTGGCAATAGCAACATAATTCGGCGGATTGAGCGGTCGTAGCACCAGAAGATCAATCCGATCATTATATTTGAGAGCAAAATCAATAACAAAGCGCGCATCTTCTGCGCTGACTGCGCTGCCTATTGCAATATTTGTAGGCGGATGCCCACCTTTGGGACGCCAATATTGGACCGTGTGCCCTAAAACCTTAAGGGATTTAGATTTCAAAAATTTCTTTATCTCTCTTTTTTGCTTTTTATGTTTGTTTGCAAGCCAGATTTCTATGGTACAAATCGTTGTTTTAGAAGTATCACAGGAAGGTTTGTATTCAGGCCCTGGAAATAAAAATTTTTTAGGCACTGCCATAGCTATGCCACTTAACAAAAAAACCACCAGCAAAGCACAAATCAGAGCAAAACGTTTCATCTTTTTAATTTCCCCAAAATTTCAGTTCTCTGAAAGAGAAATATTGTAATGCATTTGTTCAATAGAATGGAAGAAAACCTTGAAGATATTACCTTTACCTAATTACTTTATCGGTAATCCGATCGGGGCCTAACCTTAGACTGGCTTTTTTGTAAAGCTTTTAATATTTCATCCCGTTTGTCCATCGACATGTGGAATGTTTTATTTTGAGTAATAAAATTTTCAAGTTCGCCTAATCGAATTACGTTTCTACCAAACTCGCCTTTCAAATTACCCCTTGGAAAAACGACTATTGAAATAAATGGAGCAGGCCCAATTAATTTTTCTAATGCGTTCACGTGTTTGCGATTTTCCCAAAGAGGATTAGGAATAAAATCCCGACTCCCTCCAGACTTCACTTCCCATTCCCGATCCCCTTTTCCGCCAAATATTTTACCAATGGTCTGTTTAATGGTAATCACAAAAACTCCGTAAGGAGAAACCACAACATTTCCTAAATCGAACATACCTCGGTCCCCTGACACCATCACATTTGTTACCACCTCATAATCCGACTCCAATTGATTCAAAACATTCTTTATCGCCTGCGGGTCAGAATTTGCCCGATCATTACTTTGTCGGATGAACATCACGATCAATGTTATAAAAACTATGAGTGATGCAAAAATTTTTATCCCGTACGCAGCAAGATAATTTTCGACCATATTAAATAATTCTTTTATCGCGCGAAAGGATCAGGAGGTTCAAATCCTTTAGATTCATTAGAAGTAGATGAGTCTAATTTTTCAGTTTCTATTTCAGCCTTGCCAAACTCCAGTTTCATTTTAGATGCAACAGGGAAAAAGATAGGAGAGCATTTCTTATTCGATTGAGTTTTTCTGAACTGGTTTAAACTAATCATTGTTAAAGGACCTCGTTCTGGCAGATCGTCCTTTACCGATTCTCCTGCTCTGCGACCAAATACCACAATATCCATTAGCGAATTCCCCATAAGACGATTTCTTCCATGCAACCCACCTGTCACCTCACCACAAGCCCATAATCCGTTTACTTCTGTTTTGCATTTGGCATCCACAGAAATCCCGCCATTCTGGTAATGTAGTGTTGGGTAAATCAAAATGGGTGTTTGTGACGGATTAATTCGATAACGTTCATAACGATGAATCAGACCGGGAAAATGTTTCGCCAAAGTTCCTTCTCCATTCTTTAAATCAATCATGGGGGTATCCAACCAAACCCCCCTTTCCCCATTTGGTGTGGCTATTCCACGGCCTTCACGGGTTTCTTTAATAATTGCTCCTGCTAAAACATCGCGATAGGCCATCTCGTTTATGAAATGATCCCCTTCGGCATTCACCACTTGCGCCCCAATAGATCGAATCGCTTCTGTCACCAATTGTCCCGCTAAGGCCTCTGGATAACAGGCACCCGAGGGATGGTACTGATAGCTATCCAAAAATAGTAGACGGCAACCTTGTCGATAAGCAAGTACTAATCCGTCACCGGTTGCTCCAACATGATTACTGGTCGGGAAACCCTGCAAACGCAACTGTCCGCTGCCACCTGTCGCAAGAATCACGGCCCGCGCTGAAACATTGACAAAAGACTCCTTCTGTCGATCATATAAAACGGCACCGGTGACCGTTGAGTTTCCATCATCTAAAAGCTCAATAGCGGCATGACCTTCCAAAGTATTTACAGAACTCAACCTCACTGCATCTTTCAACACACGCATGATTTCCAATCCCGTATAATCACGGCAGGCCAACACACGTGGAACGGAAGTTCCACCTCCTCTCCTTAAAAGAAAAGTGCCATCTGAATTTCTGTCAAACAAACAACCATATTGACTGAGCCACTGAATGCTCTCGGGCCCGCTTTCGCAGAGAATGCGTAAAAGTTCGGTTTTATTCTCCCCATGCCCTCCAACAAGAGCATCGGCAAAATGTTTTCTAGGAGAATCATTTTCAGCCAATGCGGCCTGGATACCCCCCTCTGCCATTATGGTATTAGAATCGCCCAGGCGCAATTTCGTGGCCAAATGAGTTTTTAGTCCCGACCCTTCTAAGGCCAGTGCTGCTGAGGCACCTGCGCCACCCCCGCCTAAAATCAGTACATCGGTTTCTATATCGGGTTTTGTTGAATACGAAACAGGCAACGGACTATCCGCCTCTAATAAATCTGCAAGTTCCAAAGGAAACTTGTTATCACCTGCATTTGGACCAATTACTAACGTTCGTTCTTTCCCCGAGTAATCGGGGTGAAAATTTTTTAAAATGCTTTCTGATTCATTGGTATTTGGAAAAGGGGCAGGTTGTTGGAGACGGGCTGAACGAGACCGTTCCACTTTTCCAAGAGATTCTTTTGCCCACTCCATCATTCTGGGAGCCCCCCACTTTCACGAAAAATTTTTGCTCTTTGCATTCTTTCCTGTTTGCCTTCAACCAATAAATACTGCCATTCTTTTTCAACTCGATCAGAATTTTCACCGTCTATTTTTAGCTCAACCTGGCTCTTTCCTAAGGAGCGACGAATCCAAAGCCCCATACTGTGTGGTTTGACTTTATCTTCACATACAAACCGACAAAGCCCGCAATGAATACAGGTGGTAAAATCTTCTGCAACCTTATCGAAACTCCCCTCCTGCATACGCATTACCGAATCCATCACAGGAATCGACATTGGGCAAGCAGTCGTACAACTACCGCATTTCGTACATCGGTTGACAGTAGGAAAAACCGATTGCAATGTTAAAGCATCTGCATTAGCAACTGGTTCGACAGCCTTATCTGGTTCTACCGGGCAAGGAAATATCTCCATACCCTCTTCTACGGGCTTCATGCAAGCGAGTTCTGTGCCTCCTGGTCTTCCGTCGGCATAGCGAAGGGTAACTGTACACGCTCCACATACGCCTCCCGCACAACCCGTCTGAACCGATTCTGCCATTCCCGCAGCCCAAAGTGCATGAACAATTGTTTCACCCGGATACGCTGAAATGGGTTTTCCTGAGATTTTAATTTCAATTTTTTTCATTGACTTAGTATGTTAAATTAAGCGTTAGTTGGCAACCTAAACGTATAAAAGGATCTTACGGAACATGTCAGGTCATTCCAAGTGGTCAAGTATAAAACATAAAAAAGGCGCATTGGACGCCAAGCGTGGAAAAATTTTCACCAAAATAATTAAAGAAATCACTGTTGCCGCACGTATTGGTGGCGGCGATCCTGATGGCAACCCTCGGTTGCGCACGGCTATTCTTGCTGCAAAAGGACAAAACATGCCGGGAGATAATATCACTCGCGCCGTAAAAAAAGGTACCGGAGAATTAGAGGGCGTGCAGTACGAAGAAGTTAATTATGAAGGTTATGGTCCTGGCGGCGCTGCCATATTTCTTGAAGCAATGACCGATAACAAAAACCGTACCGTGAGTGAAATCCGGGCTGCTCTGGGTAAAGCCGGTGGTAATCTAGGTGAAAACGGATGTGTCAGTTGGATCTTCGAACAAAAAGGGTTGATCACGGTTAAAACTACATCTAAAGATGAAGACGAGCTCATGGAACTGGCTATCGACGCAGGCGCAGATGATATGAAAATAGTGGATAACTATTACGAAATCACAACAGTTGTGGAGAGCTTTGAAGTCGTGAGAAAAGCCTTGGAGGATGCAGACATCACTCTTGAAATTGCAGAGATCGCACGCATTCCCTCAAATACGATTGCGGTTGACGAAAAGAAAGGCAAAGCTCTTCTCAAACTAATGGATATTCTCGACGACCACGATGATATTCAAAAAGCTTACTCGAACTTCGATATCTCGGATGATGTCATGAGCGCTATCCTAAAAGACAACTGAAATCCTAACCGATTTGCATTTGTAGATCGGCCAACTTCAAGGCTACAAAAAATGCGCGTAATGGGAATTGACCCAGGAAGTAACTGCACCGGTTTTGGCATCGTGGAAGAAGTGAAAGGTAATTTATGTGCAGTACATTGGAGCAGTGTGCGCAGTTCGCCTAAAGACGCATTTCCAAAACGTCTCAAACACATTTATGATGAGTTGGTTATTGCTATGAGGGAGTATTCCCCTGATGTGGTTGTTATAGAAGACCTTTTCTATGCCACTAATGTGAAAACAGTCATAAAATTGGGGCAAACTCGAGGTGTTGCACTTCTTGCCGCTGCGAATAGCGGATTGAAGATTGCAGAATACAGTCCGTTAGAAATCAAACAGTCCGTGGTTGGCTATGGACGAGCAGATAAAAATCAGGTTCAAGACATGGTGACCACCCTATTACGACTCAAAGAAAAACCCAATCCGTTCGATGCTTCTGATGCTTTGGCCGCTGCCATATGTCATATCCATAACGACGTACTGCAACAAAAAATTAAACAGGGATGATTGCACATCTTATAGGTAAACTGGTTTATAAATCTCCTGATCATTCCATTTTGGATGTAAATGGTATCGGCTATAAAATCTTCACTCCGCTTTCAACTTATTACGTTCTGCCCAAAACCGGAGATTCAGTAACGCTTCACATTCACACTCGGGTCCGAGAAGATGAGTTAAAGCTTTTTGGATTTTTAACAGAAGAAGAACAAACTATTTTCGAAAAGTTAATTACCATAAACAAAGTAGGTCCAAAATTGGCACTCGGTATCCTTTCCGGCATGTCCCCCGCGAATCTTTTGACTGCAGTAATGAGTAACGATGCAGCCCGTTTAAGCGCCATTCCTGGGGTCGGCAAGAAAACAGCAGAGCGATTAACGCTGGAAATGAAAGACAAGTTATCAGATCTGGCATTCGAAATGGAACATCAACCAGATACAGAATCGCTGGGAGGGTCTTACGAAGATGCGTTATCTGCGCTGGTCAACCTGGGTTATAAAAAACCTCAGGCGGAAAAATCATTGAAATCGGCTTATAATAAGATGGGAAAAGATAGTTCACTGGAAGACCTAATCAAGGAAAGTTTAAATAATCTTTGAAACTTAAAGTCATATGGAAGAAGACAGACTAATAGATTCGGAATTGGATGAAGAAGAGATCCAATACGACAACAAACTAAGACCCGATAAACTCACCGAATATATAGGCCAGAAAAAAGTTAAAGAAAATCTTGAAATTTTCATCTCTGCCGCAAAAATGCGAAATGAATCTTTAGATCATGTTCTTTTTTATGGACCCCCTGGACTTGGCAAAACAACCCTTGCAAATATTATTGCTGAAGAAATGAAGGCAAAAATAAAAAGCACCTCGGGTCCGGTGATCGAAAAGTCTGGCGACCTTGCCGCCTTACTCACAAATTTAAAACATGGCGATGTTTTATTCATCGATGAAATACATCGACTCTCCAATGTCATTGAGGAAACCCTCTACTCGGCAATGGAAGATTATAAGCTAGATATTATGATAGGCCAGGGTCCCAGTGCGCGTTCTATCAAACTCGATCTGCCACCCTTCACATTGGTGGGGGCAACAACGCGAGCTGGCCTTCTCACTTCTCCCTTACGTGGTCGTTTTGGAGTGGTGCATCGACTCGATTATTACAGTGAAAAGGAACTGGAAACTATTCTCACCCGTTCCGCATTTATCTTGGAAATATCTATTGTCCCAGAAGGGGCTAATGAAATAGCACGCCGTTCACGCGGAACACCACGAATAGCCAACCGATTGCTACGACGGGTACGCGACTATGCCCAAGTCAAGGCCGACGGAATAATCAACCGCAAGGTCGCTAGTAAAGCTTTAAAAATGATGGAAGTAGATGGAAAAGGTCTGGATAAAATGGACCACAAACTATTACTGACTATGATCGAAAAATATGCAGGCGGGCCAGTGGGCATCGAGAGTCTTGCTGCCTCCATAAGTGAAGAGAAGGGCACCATCGAAGATGTTTTGGAACCCTATTTGATCCAAAGCGGATTCATCCAACGCACTCCGCGAGGTCGCATTGCTACTCCATTAGCATACGAACACTTTAAAAAACCTCTTCCTAACCAGAGCCAACAGGAAAAATTGTTTTAGCAGGCTACGATTTATAATTTTTTATTTAAATTTTAAATGAGCAGTCAATTATTCCAGACAGACTGGAATTGCTCGAGGAAAACTGGTTCCATATTGGTGGTGCCGAATATATTGACTTGCTGATGGTTGTAAAACCCATGAAAGTCTCGACTGCCAGTTACGATCAAATCGAATTTGCTTGCTAATTCGATGAAGTATTGCACTGTTCCCATACGTTCTTGGTAAGGGTAATGACACTCAAGCCCGAGCAACCCCATATCTTGTAACTCTTTTAGAAGGACAGGCGCATTCTCTTTTTGCCTCCCCTTTTCCGGGCAAATCAGGGAGTAAGACCGTTCCCCCGGATGTGCCATAACGGGAACACCATTACTCGCCCGGATCAGTGATATGGCGGTGGCAACATCTAGATTTTCTCGCTGCACATTGTATTTTACTAGATAACGGTCAAAAGCCTGATGAGTATTTGAAACAATACCCAAACGAACCATTTCACGGGCCAAATGGGGTCTTGCAAGAACACCCTCGGCAGCCCTTTTTACTTTTTCAAACTCGATGAGTCCTCTAAATTTTTCAGGAATTACTCTATCTATCCGCTGGATCAGTTCCATCATACGTCTTTCCCGGGTTTCGGTCATCTGTCCTACTCGTTGGAGCAAATCCGAATGGATCGATTCATAATCTTTAAAATAGGCGAGTAGGTGAATATTAAAATCGTGAAACTTTACTGTGATCTCGATTCCTGGAAACGCTTCTATATCTGTCTTTTCCGCTGTCTGTAAAAACTCCTGAATTCCGTCAAAGGTATCATGATCGGTAAGGGACAATAGAGTTACATTATTTTCTTTCGCAATATTAACTAATTGCTCAGGAGAGAACTCCCCATCAGAGAATGTGGAGTGCATATGAATTTCGGATTTCCGATGAGACATGATTAATATATTAGAAAAAAAACCAATCTTATTATATTTTAGTTTGATGGGTACTTATTTTTACCGCTTTGACCTTTACTAAGCAATAGTAATACCAAAATTATTTAAAAAAAAACCCATTGGTAAAAAAGGACTTAAGACAATGAATTCAGACTGTATAGTTTTTTGTGCCCTAAAATTAAGCATCGAAAACCTTAATACGCTTAATTTTCTTGCTAAAAACACCTGTCCTTTTTCCTTTCTTAACCGTCCTAGCAACTGATGGTAACAATCAATTAACAAAAACCTGTTTCCCATTAAAAAAAGAACTCCAAAAATAGACATCCATTCCATGAACAGTACTTCAGGTTGATTTAGACTTCTAATTTCTATACCTTAGATTTTATGAATAGATTTTTCCTAGTTATCGTGGCACTTCTTTCTGCTTATTTTTCAACGCACTTTAATCTTCCCTCATCGGGTGCTACAGAATCAAAAAAACTATTGGTGGTTTATACCGGAAATTTACTAGCGGAATTAAAACCCTGTGGCTGCGCTAAAGAAGAAGATCAGGGTGGCATTGGACGGCGTATGCAATACCTCAAAGATCTACGAAAAAACAAACCTAATCTCCTACTCGTAGACACCGGCGACCATTTCAAAGAACCCACAAGACAGGGAAAATTAAAAGCGATAACTCTAATGAGGGCTACAGAAAAAATGGGTTACGATGCCGTCGCACTGGGAGAACGTGATCTGGTTTATGGGTCTCGGTTTTTACAGGATCATTCAATCCCTTTTATTGCAGGGAATATCGAACTAGAAGATCTTCTATTAAAAAAATCACAAACTAAGGAATTTAAAAATGGCTTGAAAGTCGCTATCCTGTCTGTCGTTGATCCCAGTCTTTTTTATTTAAAAAACCATGCTGGGCTTAAAGTTCCAAACGCAGATCAAATCGTTTCGAAGGAAATTTCGCGGATCCAGAAATCTAGCTCCGTTGACCTTATCGTTTTACTCACCCATATGAGTAGGGAAAAAGCTTTAAAATTTATGGATAAAGATGGAGTGGACATTATCATCAATGGTCATATTCATAGTGAAACAGACACGGTAGACATGAAACCCATCTATAAAAATGGAAAAGTTTTTGTTCAGGCTTCGCCCCGAGGACAGAAAATGGGTGAATTAAGGATAAAACTTGATGAAATGGGAAAGATGTCCTTTGAACAACGTATGGTTCGGCTTGATTCGAGTATAAAAACGGACCTTGAGATGTTAAAATTATACCAAAGCTACAACGATAAAATTGAAGTGATGTTTTTTGAAAACCTCGCGGCAAAGCGTGACAAGGAAAAGGTATCAGTTTATGCGGGAGATACCACCTGTAAAACCTGTCATCAGGCTACGCATGACAAATGGTCATCATCCAGACATGGCAGAGCTTATGAAACATTGAGAAAAATCAATAAGGCTTTTGATCCGGAATGCCTGGTTTGCCATGTGGTTGGCTACAATACTCCGGGAGGATTTATCAGTGAGTTGGATACCCCAGAATTAAAAAATGTCCAGTGCGAGGTTTGCCACGGTGCAGGCAAAAAACATATTAAAGCACCGATGTCAGGTTTTGGTAAAGAAGCACGAAATGCGTGCAAAAAATGCCATGTAAAAAATCACAGCCCCAGGTTCAACTTCACGCAATACTGGCCCAGAATCAAACATTAATATCAGCAGATTAAATATATTAAGGAGAAGTTCATGAAACAAGTGGCAGTCACCTTGTTGGCTTTATTTTTTTTACCTCTCAGTACGGTATTAGCGGATGAAGTAATCCGTGGCAAGTATGAAGTCATTGGCGACATCAACAAACTGAAGGGAGTGAAAACAATAAAAATGTTAGAGTTTTTTAATTACTCTTGTGGCCATTGCTACAAATTTCTAGAAACTTCTAAAAAACTTCGAGCTAAATTTAAAGACAAGCTACATCATAAAAAATATCCAATATATTGGGGTGATCAGACGCCCTACCCCGCTAAGGCATTCTACATCGCTGACGAGCTTGGGTTAGAAGAGGAATTCACCCAAGAATTGTTTGACACAAATTTCAAATTAAATATTAATATCTTTCAACCCAAAGTTATTCGGTTTCTCGCAAAAGAGTATAAAATTGAAAAAGAAATGACTACTGGTATGCAGTCGACTGCTATCTCGGCTAAAACTAACGAGTCTCTGGCATTGGCGAAAAAATTTAAAGCCAATGAAACACCAACCATAATAATTAATGATGTATTAAAAGTAGCACCCAGCATCACCGAAGGAAATGTGGAAGAGATGACAGCCAACTTGGAAGTCATCTTTAAAGATATCTTAAAGAATCAATGATGTATTTCTAAAGCAACTTTTTCCAATCATCCACCATAGCTATAATTAATGAAACTGAAATTAGGAAATAAATTACAAAAATGGGTTCTACTCCCGGCGTTAATAATATTTTTATGGATATTTCCAGCACCTAGTCTCAAATGGAGTCCCCTAATTTCAACTGCCCACGCTGGGTTTTTCAATAATGATCTCGAAACTTTTGAAGAAATCATTAATTTAGTAGCTAATAAATATGTGTATTCTCCTGACCATAAGAAGCTTTTTTCTGCTGCCATTAAGCAAATGGTAAAAACCGCTGACTCACCAAATGTAACTTTAACCAGTAACCCTTCCGGCAGTACAGTTACCTCCAACAAAAAAACCACGCGATTTTTTTTAAATTACGATATGAGTCATGATATGGATGAGTTGCAGAAAGTTTATTATTTTCTTCACGATGAGTCCAAAATCTCATTATCCAAAAAAGATCTCGAGATTGCCGCCATAAACGGCTTAATGGGTTCTCTCGACACCTATTCTCAATACTTAGATAAATCTGCATTCAAAAAATCAATGCGGGATACCGAAGGGAAATATGGTGGACTGGGAATGGTGATTACAATGAAAGACAACCGTCTTTTCGTGGTCAAAACCATGGATGATTCTCCGGCCAGAGAGGCAGGTATAATTAGCGATGACTCATTTCTGAAAGTGAACGGGGAAAAAATCAAGGGACTGCAAATCCAAGAGTTGGCAAATCTTCTCAGAGGGCACCCTGAAACCAATGTCACTCTCACTATGTATCGACCAAGCGAAGAAAAAGAATATACTCGCACATTGACGCGTAGAATAATTCTTGTCAATACAGTTGAATACGAACCCTTAAAAAACCACATTGGATATTTCAAAATCAACAGTTTTTCCAAACTAACTGAAAAACAATTAAAGAAATACTTAGAGCAAGCTAAAGAGGAAGGCATTAAAGGTTTTATTCTGGATTTACGTGGAAACCCTGGAGGCATACTTCACCAATCGGTGAAAGTTGCCAGCTATTTTTTATATAAAGGCCGAATGGTGGTGTATACGAAGGGACGGTCCAAGGCTGACTACCGAGAATACCGAAGTTTGTATAAAAAAAGTTTTTACAAAATACCGGTAGTCGTTTTAATCAATCAGTACAGTGCCAGCGCCTCAGAAATTGTCGCCGGAGCCTTAAGGGATTCAGGCAATGCTCTGTTAGTTGGAGAAAATTCATATGGGAAGGGGTCTGTGCAAACCATTTTCCGAATAGGTGACGGTTCGGGGGTGCGGTTAACTACTTCCCAATATTACACTCCTTCAGGTGCAGATATAACAAAGAATGGCATTGTCCCCGAAATAAACATAATAAATGACATAACAGATGCGCCTGCCGGCCCTGCAAAGAAAAAGAAAACTCTAGGTACGGTTCTTAAGTTGAAGGCTTCCAGCTTAAAAGTTTTCTTTGAAAAACAAGGTGTGAAACTTAACAAGACTCGTGATGTCACAGTTGAGTTTGCCCGGCGAATTCTAAAAAACTCGAGCATAGCAAACAAAAAGAAGTCGCTGGAAAAAGCGCGTGAGATTGCATCAAATATAAATTATTAACTTCGAAATATAAAATAGGGTTTGAAGGAATGAACATTATTAGCATCGACTACGAAAAAGGAACGGTTCAAAGTGATTTTTTTCTTTGGCAAATCGTCTCAAACAATAATAATAAGTTTTTACTTTTGCAGCGCGAGGAAAATGGCAGGTTTCATGCTGCTGAAGCTGATGTAAAAGCAAAACAGATTTGGGAGGTAAAGGAAATATCGTACCGTGGCCCAGATGGCGACACGTTTTTTTATGACGAAGAATCCGGAATCATACAAGTTTAGGAACAAAAAATAAAATCACCAAACATACTTCCCCTGCAAGAGCAGGGCATAATCACTCTGATTGAAATATACGAAGCGACTTGAGATGGGACAAAGAAGACCTAAGCGCCTCTTTTGTTTTTCCTGCTAAGAAATTTCCTCTTAAATCCAGCTTCTCAAGATTGGGAAAGTTTTTTGACTCAATAAAAGCCAATGCACCCGCATCCCTAATTTCATTCCATCCCAGTTGCATATCTTTAACCTGGATAAAACCGCTGGATTTTGCAAGTGCTATTGAACCCGCATCTGAAAGAAAATTATGTTTCAGTATTAAGGTTTTAAGGTTTGTAAAAGAAGCAGAACTTGCCAACAGTTTGGCGCCCAGCGGACTTATTTCGTTGTAACGTAAATCAAGTTTTTTCAGATCTCCTAAAAAGTCCTGCTGGAGTAAAACAAGGAGACCTTTGTCGCCTATTTTCTTCCCTGAAAGATTCAGAAAACCTCTGCGCAAGTTGTTTTTGAATAATTCTTCATAATTAGGATTAGAAAAACCAATTTGCGCTGAAGTAATTGTACTAGAAAAAAAAACCAGCGATACCACGAATGTAGCTATCAGCCAAAGTCTCGTTCGCATCCAGATCAATCCTCCAAGTCTTCGTCTTTCGCATTTCGCGCCTTTAACTCTTCCCAACTATTGATCAGGTCTGTATCATCATAGTCTTGCTCTTCTTCATAGAAAAAGTCCTTCAAATCATCAACGTGAAGGTGACACAGCCGGGTTCGACATTTTGCATTTTTTAATGCTTCAATCCCTTCGCGGCGAATGCGATTAGAAGTGATGAATAGATGCTTGAGTTTTGAAAGGGTCTTTGACTCTGCAATTGCTATTGCACCCTCATCTTCCACAAGATTTCCATATAGACTTAGTTTCTTCAAATTTGACATATGCGTGGATTCGGCTATCGCCTTAACGCCATCATCACTTATTACATTTCCATATATGTCTAAGTCAGTCAGGTTCTTAAAGTTTTCCGAAGTGGCTATAGCGATGATGCCTTCGTCACTGATATTATTATTGGGTAGCATAAGCTTTTTTATACGTTTTATGCTTTTCGATTTTGACAGGGTGATAGCACCTTTATCACCAATATTCTGATTACTCAAATCCAGATTTTTTTTATCCGGAGTCAAAAATTGCTTTATTAGATATTCAACACTGGCCACAACAAATTACCATTTTAAAATTTAAGAAATTAAGTGAAATTGTATCACATATAACGTTTTCTATTGCTCAAGGAACTCTTTTTTGACCCAACCTACTTCATCATCCCGTGTTTCAATAGCCCCTTTCACATGAGCTTCTCGAAGTGCCTTGAATACAGATTGAAAAATAGGGCCGGGTTTTAACCCCATCTCCACAAGATCATCTCCCGTCAATGATAGCTCTGCCTGACCACAATATTGAGAGAAATAAATATTCGCATATTGATTAGCTCGATCAGTTGAATCCACAGCAAGAAAATATATTAGTGCTTCAATTGAGAAGGTAGAAAAAAAATTATAAACTACCTCTGGCCCCCAATCCTTATCCTCTGCAAGAAGGTCCAATCCTTTCTTACAAGCACCTCGATCTATAATTAAAGATTTTTTTAATTTCGCTTGCATTTGAAGTTTTTCAATTCTTTGCATAAAAGATTCTTCATTGAGAGAATAAACCATCGCCAAAAGGTATACATACCAAACTTCTGGCTTCTCAGGAAGGGATATAGTTTCTGCCCATGATAAAACCGTCTCAATTTTTCCAAGAGCCTTAAGGTCGGCCGAGTCTAAAATTATTTGAGACGATACAAACTTTAGAAGATCAAACTCCTGCATCCTTAAAATATACTTTAAGGGATGCTTCTCTTTTAGGATTAAAGTTATTTCGTTTAAAAGACGTGTCCCGCTCAAAGAATCTACCAACCTTTTTTTTATAGCAACCTTCATAAGTTCCTCTGTCTGCTTGCTAATCTTAAAACTAAACCGTTGTTCAAATTTTATAGCTCTAAACAACCGACAGGGATCCTCGATAAAGCTCAAATTATGCAAAACATGAATTTCTTTATTTTTCAGATCTCTTTCACCATTAAAAAAATCCATCAAACAAAAAGCACCTTCTCCATTAAGTTTCACAGCAAGGCTATTGATTGTAAAATCTCTTCTATATAAATCTGAATTTATTGAGCTTTGCTTAACCGTGGGCAAAGCCGCAGGGTATTCATAATATTCCACTCGCGCCATAGCCACATCAATTCTATAGCCATCTGGAAAGTTAACCACCGAAGTTCCAAATTTTTCATGGGACTTAACTTTGCCATCGAATTCTTCTGCAAGATTAGAAGCGAACAAAATCCCATCGCCTTCAACAACGATATCTATATCTTTATTGGGAATATTTAAGAGTAAATCTCGGACAAATCCGCCTACCGCAAATACAGTTACTTCAGATCGATCGGCGACCTGCGAAACCCTTTTCAGAATACTTAGCAGGTCTTGCCCTAGTCTTTCCTTAAGTAAACTTTTGATATTTTTTCGTTCATCCATTTCTTTCCGCGGCAGAAATTATTTATATCTTTATAACAACTATTGAAATTGACGTATAACTATATCATCAAATTCTTTCAGGCTTTGGACAAATATAGCAGTTAATATTTCCTATCTACTTATTAGCCACAAGAATGCTGGCATGGAAAGGAAGTTCTTGAGGTAGGGTACAGATTTGGTTATCGCAGGCACGGAATATCAATTTGCCATTAATAGAATACTTATCGACTTCAACTTTGGGAGGCACTAAAAAGGTTCTTGAAAATTCCACATTGCCTTTATGTCCGTTAACTATTCTTCCAACAGCCCCATCCTGAATTAAAACCGGTTTGGGTTCCTTCCAAACACCTTTTGCCCGAAAAATATTTTCATCTATAAAAATTTGAGTTGCTAGAAATTCGTTTTCCACTAAAGGAGAAAGTGAATAAATATGCCAACCGGTTTTCACTATAATAGACAAATGAAATTTAAATTCTTCACCTGGAAAAACTAAGGATTTATTTGTTAACGCGCTTACCTTTATTGGCGGATACAATGGATTGGAGTTTTCCAACTGATCAAAAGGAGATTTTGCGAATAAAGGGAAAGAAGATGAAAATATAATAAATAGGATTATAAAAACTCTTTTCATATAGAAAAAAAGAATGGAAGGAATACTACGGATTGAGCTTAGCTTCAGTTCCCGTTATTGCGAGATATTTCTCAATTGCCTTGACAAACTTTTCTTCTGAAACGGCACCTGAAAAAATTTCACCCGAGACCACTCCTGATCTATGATCATAGGAACCCAATACAAAAGTAGGAGTACCCTGAATACCAATTTCCACACCGTTTCGAATATCATTTTCTACTCTTTTTTTATACTTGCCTTCTTGCCAGCATGTTTTAAACTCATCAACATCCTCAATTTCTAAAGTGCGAACTGCATTCAGAACCTCTTTTTTAGTAGATGCCTGAGTCAGAGTCTCATAAAACCAACTCTGAAGTTCCCAAAACTTATTCTGATCTCTTGCACACTCAACTGCTTCCGCGAAACTTTTGGCCTCCTCATGGAAAGGCAAGGGGAAATGTCGATAACCGAACTGAACTGTATGTGGATATTTATTTCTTATTTCTCGCAAGGTTTTTTGAACTCTTTTACAAAATGGGCATTGGAAGTCTGAATATTCCAACACAAATACTCGTGCCGTTTTGTTTTCAGCAGACCATAACATTGCGGTTCCAATTCTCGCTACCAAATGAAAATCATTAGGTGGAGTAAGATAAATCTTGGCCCAGCCCTCTTTGATCGCATGCTGGAATTTTTGCTCAATATATATATTGCGAAAATTGTTCCGCAAATAGTTCCTAATTTCGCCACGCATCTGCTCAAGACTTCCCAAGTCTTTCATTCCCGGAGTGTCATTATAAAAATTTTTAATATCCGAATATGACACTTTCAGATCAGAGTTTGTGGAGAATTCGGGATGTTTTTTAGCTAGTTTTTCCAGTACCCTTTCCTTTAAGGCGCGAGTTTTCATTTGGTGGAGTTGAACTAATGCTTCCTGAATACGAGCATGTTTTAAATCATCTAAGCGAATCACCTCTCCATCTACTTCCGCAACTATTGGATTGTTTGAATAGTAAGTAGGTGGACGGGGATCAGAGTAAACCAACCCTGGGATTAAAATAAGAAAACAAAATAGAACTGTCAGGCTTGTTTTATTATTTTTGGGTTTACTTAACACTAGCAACCTTTTTAAAGAAGAGGCATGTAAATTCGAGGGAAGACTATTTTGAAAATAACCCGGATTTAAAATCAATTTCAACTTATAGGCTTTATTATCCCCCAAACATCATTCAAAACGCAATCCATTCTTTTAAGCTATGGAAATCCATCCTGGCTTTAGGTAAAGTGGGGTAAAACTAAGACCAAAACTGGCCAAAATTAATGATTAAAACCTTAAGAATTTACTTTCAAAATTTATTTTTTGAACGCTTCTTCCGGGTTTAGAAATTTATGACAATTTTCAGCAAGTCTCATAAAGGCCCTTGCTGCAACCGAGTCTGGGCGGGAAAGCACAACGGGTTGCCCATTATCAGAATTTGCAACGATTTCACCATCAAGAGGAATACTTCCTAAATAAGGAAGCACCAGTTCTTCGGCCAAATTCTTCCCACCCCCTTTTTTAAACACATCAATATCTTTTTCACAATGTGGACAAGTCATCGTGCTCATGTTTTCAATTACACCAACAATAGGAACATTGCTATCTCTAGAAAATGAGATCATTTTCCGAGCGTCAAGAATAGCAAGGTCTTGTGGGGTGGTAACAACTACCGCTCCATCTACTTCACCAATAAAATCAATAATGGTAATTTGCTCGTTTCCGGTACCAGGTGGCAAATCAAATAGAAGATAATCTAACGGGCCCCAGTTAATATTTCCAAGAAGCTCAATAATGAAATCATATTTAACCGCGTCACGCCAGGCAATGTGCATATTTGGGTCTTCGATCAAAAATCCCAGCGAAGCCACCTTGAGCCCGTTACTGGTTTCATAAGGATCGATTCCCACATCGGTCGATTTTAAACGAACGTTTTCTGCCTGCAAGAGTTTTGGAATATTGGGACCGTGCAAATCGGCATCTGCCAAACCCACCGAATAACCGCTTTCTTGAAGTGCGATTGCAAGATTGGTGGTTACAGTACTTTTACCAACACCGCCTTTATTACTACCAACAATGAGTTTGTGCTTAATTTCATTCATCCTCTTGTTGACAAGCCAGCGGTTATGTTCATTTTTGTCGGCTTTACAATCGGTTTCATTATTAAACTCACACATTTCACATGTATGAAGCAACCGACATTCTCCAGTGACAACCATCTAATCCTCCTAAATTTTTCATAGGGACCTCCCCCTCGTAAACAAATAAAAATGGGGTAACACCCTGGAATAAAATTAGTCTAAACTACGAGGTTATGGAACTCTGATTTCGATGTCAAGGGAAATAGGGCAAAATCAAGATTTCTAGCAACAATGTTTTACTTTTTGGAACTTTCAAATCAATTTTTCATCTAAGATCGGTGAAGGATAAATACAACAAACCTGCAAATTCTATCATTTTCCACAAAATCCCAATCAAATTAATAATCACATCTTAGGAGTCTTAACTCATGAAAAAATTTCGTCTAAATCTTATTTTTCCAACTATATTGTTTTACGCTGTAGCTAACACAGCTGCTTTTGCAAGTAACTCAGTATCCATCAGCGAACCTTCAAATGGCGCTAAAATATCAGGGCCAGTAAAAGTTTGCCTCTCAACTTCAGGAGTAATCGTTGAACCTGCAAAAATGGGTGTTAACAAAGGAAAAGGTCATCACCACCTTCTTGTTGACGTAGGCCTTCCTAAAAATTTGAGCAAACCGATTGGCAAAGATGCCAACCACATACACATGGGCGATGGTTCGAAATGTAAAAAATTAAATCTACCAGCTGGGAAACACACCATTCGAGCCTTATTTGCAAAGGGAAATCATGTCCCTTACGATCCGGCTCTGACAGCAAAGGTATCTATTGAAATTCTTTCAAGCGTCACCATTACCAGTCCACCCAAGGGAGCCATGGTCACAGGTCCAGTTAAGGTCTGTCTCGAAACATCAGGAGTTGAAGTGGAACCTGCAAAAATGGGTGTTAACAAAGGAAAAGGTCATCACCACCTTCTTGTTGACGTAGGCCTTCCTAAAAATTTGAGCAAACCGATTGGCAAAGATGCCAACCACATACACATGGGTGATGGTTCGAAATGTAAAAAATTAAATCTAACACCCGGGAAACACACCATTCGAGCCTTATTTGCAAAAGGAAATCATGTTCCCTACAATCCCGCTTTAACAACAGAAGTAATGCTCAACGTTAAGTAATTTTCGCACACACGGCTCAGCAATGCTGAGTCGTGTTATTTCTTAATTGTTCTTCTCGCCAAGCACTTAATCCTATCCTTTTAAATTTGCATTAAAAAATCTGTTATAATTTATTATCGACAAATTAAATCCCTACTACCTATTTTGATAGATCTATTAAATCATTGGTGTTATCAATTATGAATTTTGTGAATCAGAAAAATGTTGTTTTTGCCTCTATCTTTTTGATTTTATTTGGATGGTTAAGTCCAGCTATTTCACATGAAGTGAATAAAAGCGCTGTCGTTTTGCTAGTTGCAAAAAACAAAGCTGGCAAAACAGTCGGAACTGGATCTGGCTTTGTAATTCAACCCGAAGGTACTATCACAACAAACTACCATGTACTCGTTGATGCCTACTCCGTCAAAGCCTATTTTCAAAACGGTAGTCAAGTAAATGTGCCAGGGATTTACAAAATTGATCGAAAAAAAGATTTTGCGATTTTAAAATTGACAGAAGGTTTATACTCAACCCTAGAACTAGGCGAATCTTCTAGTCTCCATGATTACGATTATACTAGTGCCTTAGGATATTTATCTGAAAACGTAAAAGAAAATAATGGAACTATAAAAGGCATCGTTGCACAAACTTACGGCTTTGTCTTAGGTTTGCACCCTCAAGCTTTGCCCGGTATACCCTTTATTTACACAACTACAGCATTTGGTCCTGGATTTAGTGGCGGGCCTTTGGTTGATCGAAACAACAAAGTTGTGGGAATTGCCACCATCGAAGGCAGGTCCATTAACCTTGCCATTCCTATTGAGCATATTAAACCTTTTCTAAAAAAAACAACGACATTCAGCTTCAGGGAGCTTTTGCACCAAGATAAAAACTCTAAAGAAGCCATGTATTATCGCGGTAATTTTTATCTTAATGGATTAGGAAACCCTAATAAGGCGATAGATGAGTTTGAAAAGGTTCTGGCTCAGGACCCCAATTTTGCCCTCGCCCGTTACGACCTTGCTGCTGCTTATCGCGACCTCGGGATGGAAGATGAGGCCATCCGGCAATATGAAAAAACGATTAAATTGCAACCAAACTTTCCCGAAGCCTTGTCTAATCTTGGAGGATACTATTTTCGTTCAGGAAAAATTGAGCATGCAAAGAACCTGTTTGAAAAAGCAATTAAAGCCTATCCTAATTTTATACAAGCTCTTTCTAATTTAGGAGCCGTATTGAATAAACTTGGCCAACCGGAAAAAGCCATCCCACATTTAAAAAAGACATTGGCTTTGAACCCAGAGTTTGCCATTGCATATTTTAACTTGGGTAACTCCCAATTCGCCATGAATCGTTTTGGAGAAGCTCAAAAATCTTACGAACGTTCTGTAGAAATGGGCCTAGATTTTCTTTCCATGCACTGGAAACTTTACGAAATTCATCTTGGAAAAAAGGAATATAAAAAAGCTGAAAAGGAATTAAAAATCATTCTTGAGATGGATCCTCTCAACGATATTGCTAAGAAAAAATTGTTCTCACTTCCTTCCACTCACTAACACCGACTTAAAGCTACTAATCGTTTCTATCACCACAGAAAACACAGAAAACATACTTTCTGACGAACATTTATCCAAAGTATCTTCTTGAGTATGCCAGTAAGGATAGTCGAAATCGATCAAGATTGTAGCAGGAATGCCCATTTTGTAGAATGGATAGTGATCGTCCAAAATGGTAAATTTTGACTGTGGTTTAAAAGATGATACTTTTTGTTTTTCAGCGATAGAATATATCTGATCAAGAAAACGACCGCTTCCTTTCAAAGAGTATGTCTCTTTAAAAATCTGCAGGTCCTTGTCTCCAATCATATCGAGAATCAATACCCAATAAGGCCAGGATCGTCGATCCGTTTCCAAGAGACTTTGGGCATAGTGTGTCGAACCTAGTAAATTTAATCCAGAACCATTGGTTCCATAATCTTCGCCATCAAAAAACACCAGGTGAATGGGCCTTGGGGCTGGATGTTGGAAAAGGAAATGTGCCAGGCCCAATAAGACGGCTGTAGAGGAACCGCCGTCATTCGCGCCGAGTATGGGCTTATTTTTTTTTTCTAGTTCTATTTCCTGATCCGCAAAAGGACGCGTGTCAAAATGGGAACCAATTATAATAGGGGCTCCTCCTTCTGTTCCTGAAAATTGCAATTCTAAATTGACCATACGGATCTTCTCCTTTTCGGACACTTGGACCCAAAAAGGTTTTTCCACAACTCGATCGGCATATTTTTCTCCCACAAGACGGATGAGCTCGATAGTCCCTAGATAACCTTTACTGCCTGGATTACGTGGCCCCAGCGCGCAAAGTTTTTCCAAGTAGCTCCAAATTATTTGGGAATATTTTTCTCCATACATCGCCTCACTGGTGTCCGTTTTTATTAGAACTAGGCAAACACCCAAAATTAAAATAGATAAATTTTTAAGAAATGATCTCTTCATTTCATCAAATATCTTAAGGTTTGATCTGAATTCTTTCAGATCTTCCATTTTGTAACCATTGAAAATAATCCTCCAGTATTTTGGCATGGTCAAACACCAAAGGTTGAGGCAGAGTAATAAATACCTGAGCTTGTTTTGCATCTGAACCAGCTTTTGGAATTCCATCGGCTTTGGCAATAAAAACTGTAGAAATATTGTGCTGGCGAGCATCCCTGGATGGGTCAGAATATGTATGGAACTGGCACAATAATTCTATACTTAACCCCGTTTCCTCAAGTGCTTCCCGCCGGGCGGCATCTTCCAAAGATTCGCCGTAATCCACAAATCCACCTGGAATCGCCCACCCAAATGGTAGGTTTGCCCTTTCAATAAGGACAATCCCTGCCATATTCTCTATGATAATATCTACAGTAGGGAATGGATTCTTAAAGGCCATGTTAATTTCAAGATATGATGTCATGCTAAATAGTTGGTTTATTGAATAAAATTATCATGAATAGGTTTGCTAAACCCTACCTGCAAAACCTACAATATCTCCAAGCCGACTTGACACTTTGAAAGCGACCCCGTATTTTATAGGGGTTGCAACCTCAAAAGAAATAATTTGTTACGCTTTTTAGTTAAAGTATCTGGATCTAATACCGATAAATTATTTGAAGGCAAAGTTCATCCTTGGAGAGATAAAAGAACGAGCCTTAAGCAATCATCCGACTTATAAAACAAAGAGTTAATATTAGTAGCATGGAAATATCAGGAAACCAATTTCTCGTCAAAAATAAAACTATTCAAGGCCAGGTTAAGGTTGGTGATAAAGCATCCATTGCAAAAAGCAAAGATGAGACATCCAGAACTAGGAGCGAACAGATCAAAGATTCTTCACACAGTAATAGAGATGCTCAATTTGCAAATGAAGTAATCAACAGCGCTCGCAATGTCCGTGCAAACGAAGTGGCACGTGTCAAAGCTAAAATTAAAAATGGGTATAATGTTGATAGCAGAGATATTGCAGAAGGTATCCTTAAAAACTTACTGCAAAATTCCTAAGTTTTAAA
>Ga0315336_1002114_pt1 | contig 32429 bp, 29 predicted proteins | sample ASW5metaG_FD_204512 | JGI IMG/M metagenome (GOLD analysis project Ga0315336, IMG submission 204512) | Ammonia-oxidizing marine archaeal communities from Monterey Bay, California, United States - ASW #5 | ecosystem: Environmental > Aquatic > Marine > Intertidal zone | place: USA: California...
GTAGTCCGACCAGGAAGGGTGGAAGAATCAGGCAGACGGTAAACACCCTGCTTCGACCGTAGTGGTCTGCGGCCAGGCCGACCAGAACCATCATCCCGGCAGCAAACATGAATGAGACCGACAACACCCAGCCGATGGTGTCGATCCCGACTTCAAATTCTGCGATGATCCCGGGTATCGCGTAGCCGAAAAAAGACTGATCCAGATTCGACAGGATGAGCCCGAACAGGCAAATCGAATAGATCTTAAGCGGTTGGCCTTTGATTGCCTGCCAGAACTCGGTCACGAAAAACTTTTCCTCAGACGTTCATTTGTTTAACGCGCAAAGTATCAGTTTAGAATCCATAAACCTTTAGTTACAGGCTTTATAGCCTGACTCCAAACAGCGTGTTGCCATTTTCCTGGCATCATCTATTTGACCAGGGGTCATTTGTGTTTCAAGAAATGTCATACCGGTCGACGCAAAGTCGTCACCCTGCGATGCAGCGATATTGTACCACATATGCGCACGCCTGTAGTTCCGAACAACGCCGACACCATCTCTGTACATCAGACCTAGCTCGTGCTGTGCTCGATCATTTCCTTGTTTTGCAGCCATGCGATACCACTTCACCGCTTCAGCATAATCTCGAGGAACGCCTTCCCCATTGGCGTACATCACACCCAGATTGTTCTGTGCTTTGGCGTAGCCTTGCCCTGCCGCCTTGCGATACCACTTCACGGCTTCAGCGCCGTTCGTAGGAACACCTTTACCAATGCTGTACATCAAACCCAGATTGTACTGTGCCCGAGCCAATCCTTGCTGAGCTGCCTTGCTGACCCACTTCACAGCCTCAGCGTCGTTCGTTGGGACACCCTCGCCGTTGTTGTACATGTAACCCAGACCGTATTGTGCTTTGGCATAACCTCGTTCTGCTGCTTTGCGCCACCACTTCACGGCTTCAGCAGCGTTCTCAGGAACACCCTCACCCTTATAGTACATCACACCTAGACTGTACTGTGCCCTGACAAGCCCTTCAGTTGCCAAGAAATGTGTTTCGTCGAAGCTTCGCGCCCACCACACAGTAATGCTTTGCGCCCACAAAGGGGTGCTCAGCAACGGTAATATAACAATAAGATCAGTGAGTATGCGCATAGCGTTAGTCACAGTCTGCGTAGTTTGACTCCAAACAGCCTGTTGCCACTTAAGGGAATTCTCCCCACCTCACAAGACTCAAAATCAAAGTAAAAAGAATGCCAATGAGGATGATATTGATAAAAGCTAAACTGCTGCTTAGTTCCAAATTAGGAAAATACCCAAAAACAACCAAAGCTAATAGCCCACCCCCTATAACCAACCAAAACCAGTCAGTTGTTTTCTCAATCAAAACAGCTTCATCATCGTCTTGAGGAGCACCCTCACCATTGGCGTACATTTTACCCAACTCGACCTGCGCCGAGGCATTCCCTTGTTCTGCGGGGCGCTGTGTTTCTTCAAAGCTCTGCGCCCTTACAGAGATGGTGAACAAGACAAGAATAAGAACGGTGAGCATGCGCATGACGATAGCCTTGGAGCTAGCAGACAACCAACGTACGTCATTTACGGCTGTAGATAACCTGAATTAGCCGTTGGAGACGCTCCTCCGCCGCTTGGTTCAGTGCCTTGCCGCGCTCCTCCTGTTGCTCGTTTAGCCATTTCAAACGGTCATTCACCGTATAATGGAGGCTGCCAGCGCTGCCTAGGTCATTGAGCGCGGCCTTAAACTTCTCTGGATGCAGAGCTGTGTTTAGCAACTTTAGCTGGACATAAATAAGCTGGAGTATTTTGGCGAGGATAGACAAAATTAAGACCAACGCACCGAACTGAAGCCAGTCAACTAAAAGCTTACTCTGCATTAATTCTTCCATGTCTGAACGTCCCCACTAAATATGTAGTGTTAAGCGCACGACCAAACGTCCCGGCCTTAACTCCTTGCGCTCGGTCGGGCAGGTCGGTCAAATTTACTTCCTTTCTCAGCCGAGCAGTTCTTTTTGTTTCGTACAATATAGGTGCATTGCAGGTGCTAGGCACACTTTTATAACTGCTCACTGGTAAAACAACCTCGATTTGCAAAGTTCGTATTTCAAAGCTATTTCAGCACTACTTCCGTACCGACTGCATTAGTGTTGCATATTGGCACCAGACCTAATCTTTATAAATCTTTATAAAAATTCATTTTTTATCAATAAGTTACGGAAATTCATTGGTCAGTTAATCTGATTTTACGCGAGTGTTAACCCGAAGATCTACGTTCGCCCTGTGACCGGGTTTATAGCTCAACCGTTGGTAGGCCTCTGTACAGCTAGTATCGTGACCGGCATATGTCACCCAGGGGGCTTTAGTAATGAAAAAGAATTTAGGATTAACGGCAGCGTTGGTCACTGCAATAGCTCTGCCAACTGCAGGTCCGGCTCTGGCGCAAACGCTTAGCGTCGAAGAGATCGTTGTTACCGCACGTAAGCGTGACGAAAATCTGTTCGAGATTCCGATCTCAGTGACAGCCTTGACAGATGCCATGCTTGAACAAGCTGGGATCGACAATGCGCAGGACATGTCGCTTATGGTGCCTGGCCTAGATTTTCGTCAGTTCGACTTCGGCGGGCGAGCCAATCCGAACATTCGCGTCCGGGGCATGATCCAGCAGATTATAACTCCATCCACCCAGATCGGTGCACTTTTTTGGGATGGCTCTTATATTGGAGGTGGCGGCAGCTACATCCCTCTTGGCGATCTGGAACGAGTGGAAATTATCAAGGGACCGCAAACGGCGTACTTTGGTCGTAATACCTTTGCAGGTGCCATCAACTATATTCCGAAAACAGCTGGTGATGAGTGGGAAGGAGACGTTTCTTTTTCCTGGTCACCAACTGATCATGATGAATTCAATATCAACGCCGGCGTAGGTGGCCCCATAGGTAGCCGCATGGGAATTCGTATCTGGGGTGGCTACGACAAAGATGGTGGTGATTTTAGCTTTGACGATGGCGAACCATTTGCCCAATTCAGAGATACAAACCTAAGTGGCACTCTTACATACGACGCGACTGAAGACCTTAGATTCAAGGTCACTGGCTACTATTCGCGGGCCACAGATACGACAACTGGTGTGGCAATTAAAGCCACGGTCCCCGCTGGTGGTTGCGGCATCCTCTATCGCGGCGAAACCGTCAATGTGGTAAATGGCGAGCAGACTCCTTTTGAGACTGATCTCACCACGTTGACGATCGATAACTTCTGCGGTGAGCTTCCTGACGGAACTAACATGGAATTCCCCATTAGCCGGTACCCGACCGTCTCGCAGCTTTTCCCACCCATTCCGTTCACGCTCACCAACCTGACTACACTCAATCCGCGGGTCGACAGAAAAAATATTATCCGCACGCCTACGGGGGGCTTGGGTGGTTGGCACCAGTCCTATCGCTTGCAATTCAGTGGCGAGTATGACTTTGAAGGTCACACTGTTACCGTTAAGGCGTCGCGAGCAAACACCGGTACGTCAACCCGGGTTGATTTTTTCTTCGGCGTTCCTTTCCTTGGCTTTGTTCATCCTGATACTGTCTTTGGTATCGGTAATGATTCAGCTATACGCGAGTTTTATTATGAGGCACGGATAGCGTCTCCACAGGATCAGAGCTTCCGCTACTTGCTGGGCGTCAGTGACTATAATCAGCACTACATCAGAGCTGTTGATCCCCGCCGCTCGGAAATTGACCGCCAGCGCAGCACTACTTTTGCTGTGTTTGGTTCGGTTGATTTTGACTTCAACGATTCCCTAACTCTATCCGCGGAAGGACGGTACAGTGACGAGTCTTTCACCGCGATCGAGTTTGGCGATCCTACCTTGCCTTGCGGGGTTATTACGATATGCAACGCAGAAAACAAATTTGATGCTTTCCTGCCGCGTGTCATTCTAAGTTACAGGCCGTTTGACGGTGCAACCACGTATGTCAGCTGGTCGAAGAGTAAGCTGCTAGGCCTCGCCACCCAGGCGCGGTTTATTAACAGCATTGCACCGGAAGTGATCCCGGCTGCAGCGATTGACGTCTTTGGTGATTTCACGCCACCTCAGAGAAACATCCAGTACGAAATCGGCTGGAAGCAACAGACTGATCGCTGGGCGTTCACCTTGGCTGCGTTCTATATCGACTGGAAGAATCAACCGTTCCCAGCAGTCATATTCACACCGAATGGCGGCACCTCATCGTTCCGTGGTCCTGGCGATTCAGAGTATACTGGTGTCGATTTTGAGTTTAGTAGTCAAATCACCGACTGGTTCCAGCTCACGGGTCAGGCCTCCTATTCAAATGGGGTCATGAAGGACTACTCCAATTTTGGATCCAGTGAACGGATTGGTCTAGCTGCTCCAGGCGTTGTGGCATCCGACGGTAACCCGGTGCGCAATCATCCAGAATGGACTGGCTCTATCAGCCCAGTGTTCACCGGTATGATGGGTGATCGCGGCTGGTTCGTGCGGGCCGATTACTTGTACACGGGAAGGCACTACGTAGATTATTCTCGATTCAACCAAAACGCTGCCCGCAAGCAAGTTAACGTCCGCGCTGGCATCGATTTGTACGAGGGTACGACGTTGGAATTATTTGGCACAAACATTTTCAACGACAAAACCTTACCCACGACAGCCGGTACGACGACAGCGGCTGGCGCTAGAAAAGTTTTCACCGGTGTATATCAGGCATCCGAGGTTGGTATTCGCCTGAACGCCGAATTCTAATCGCTAAACACTTAAATAATAGAACTTTATGTGAAAGACCGCCCTTGGGCGGTCTTTTGCTATACCGACCCTGAAAAATAAACCTGAGCGAAAATATGGACGACACAAAGTTTGTCTGGTTACCGGGGCCGCCAGCGGCCCTTAGCTGTAAATGATGGTACCAGATGGAGTAGCCTAAGGTTTCTTGGTTGAGAATTCCGCAGTGAGTTTATCTGTCATAAGCATGTGACCAGGTGAATGTGTTATGGCCAATGGCAATTTTGCCTCTTTTAATATGGCCTGTGGAGTAATCCCACACGCCCAAAACACAGGCACTTCTCCCGGTCGGATTTCTGGAGAGGGTCCGTAATATGTTTTTGTAATATCGCTGATACCGATCATGGATGGATCACCAAAATGGATTGGTGCTCCGTGAACGTCTGGGAAACGGGAGGTAATTTCAATCGCGCGTATAGCATCTGGCGGGGTGAAGGGACGCATTGATACAATGGTCGGTCCAGAAAAAGGACCCACAGCTTTCGTTGGAACGTTTGTCAAATAAACCGAAGCCTTCGTGCCATTCTCAATATGGCGAACATTCAAACCTCCTCCCATTAAAGCTTCCTCAAAAGAATTAGAACAACCTAATACAAAGCCCACTAGGTCGGCTCTCCAATAATCATTTATATTACTTACCTCTTCTGTTGTTTTGCCGTTTTCGAAGATTAAATAGCCTCCCAAATCTGTTCGCAGGTCTATATCGTCACCTAAGGCTGGCACGTTTGGGTTCCCAGGTTCTGTAATCCCAATTAGAGGGCAAGGCTTTGGATTATCCTCGCAGAATTTCTGAAAGTCAGGGGCATGTGCCTCAGGAAGTATGACCAGATTACCCTGTACCACTCCCCGTGCCATGCCTGTTGTGCGCTTAAGCCAAGTTCCAGCTCTAATTTGCTCCCGCAGCGCTCTGCCCGCCTGTAACTGCACTTTGGGATTACCACCGAGTCCAACCATATCCACTGTTGAAGCTTCCATAACACCCTCACCAGGCTGTTAAAACAAAAACAGACCACTCTTTTGCCATGCAAAACAAAAAAACTAACTAGGTTGTACCAGTGGGCTTGATGTTTACATTGAGCCGCAGGAAGTTAGTGGGGTCGTACTTGTTCTTAACTTTCACTAAACGGCCATAATTGCCGGCGTAGGCTCGGCGCACGTCATCATCGCTAGGATCAATAGCAAGGTTGACGTAGAATCCGCCCGTGCTCATAGGCCCAATGACATCCCAGCTATCGTCGGCATACTTTCGACATGCTGGTCCGTCTTTGGGATCGGCCCAATTAATGTCAACAGTGCACTGATAAAGCGTATCGCGGTGAGGAAAGGCCGTTGCATCCGAAGCCAATTCGCTGGTTTTTCCCGCTTGGTGACCAAACTGGATTTTAGCACCAGGAAAAGTGTTTTTCGACGCATAGTCTGCGACAGCCTCTGCAACATAATCATCCACCTGGTTGAAAAAACCCGACCGATAGTAGATTGCGCGCTGGGACAACAGTGAACCATCTGCGATTCCTTGAAGCATTAGATAATTAATACCGTTGAAGCGTTTTCTTATCGGTTCGCCAAGTTTAGCTAAATAGGGTCCAAGAATCTTTCTGGCCGAGTCCGGAGAGCCTGCGTGATTCCCAGAGATAGTGGCCGTAGTTTCTCCGCTAGTGCTGGTGCGCACTCCTGCCGACAAAGACATATCATTTGGCACCTGGTCTCCAAGTTCAAAAAGAACCTTGAATGCATCGCCAGCCTTTGCAACCGGATATGTATATGAGAAGGACGTAACATTAGGTTCAAATTCGTGCAGCTGCAGTTCAAACTTGGTCACAATTCCAAAATTACCGCCGCCGCCGCGGACACCCCAATACAAGTCGCCGTTTTCATTGGCATCGGCATGAACGTTGCGGCCATCAGGGGTAATCACATCAACACCCCGGTTATTATCGATGGTGTAACCGAATTTACGCGCGAGGCGTCCCTGACCACATCCAGTAGCCAATCCCCCAACACCGGTATGTGACACAACTCCGGCGGTCGTCGCCAAGCCAAGTGGAATGGTCGCGCGGTCCAAGTCGCGCAGCAAAGAGCCACCTTTGATCCACGCAACTTTCTTCGACTGATCGACCTCAACGCCGTTGTAGGGGGAGATATCAATCGTTACTCCGCCATGCGCCATACCGGTCCCGTCGTAGTTGTGGCCACCACAGCGGATCGCGGTCAATACATTATGGCTTCGCGCAAACTGTAACGCGGCATGAATATCATCCAACGACGTACACTTTACGATCATGGCGGGATGGTGATTGATGGCAGGATTCCATAGTCGTCGCGCGTCGTCATACTCCAAGCTCGATGGCAGAATGATGTTTCCCGCTATACTTTTCTGCAATTCCACCAGGTCTCTGTCGCTCAGAATCACTTTTCCACCCGCGCTACCCAAGGCTTCGCCGGCATGGCCATGTCCGATGGGGAATGCAGTTGCAGCAGTTACACCGATGACTCCGCGCAATAGCGAACGGCGAGTCAGGCGGGGAAAATAAGAATCGGTTAAGTGCTTCATGGCTTCACTATCCTCTTGGTACTCAGATCTCGGCCTAACTGGCCAGACCTTTCATTACTTGCCTAGCTATCAGCAACGCAATTACGCCAAACAGTATCACATAAACTATAACCCGTTTCATAACACAGTCCCATCGCTCCTAACTTGCTTCCTCCATTACTAGCAGAGAACCAGCTTAATCTTTCGCCACGCAAAAACAGCCTATCTAAACTCGACCCGCCTTTGTGGGTAACTAGACCACTGCTTTATAAATTATGGACGGTCGACCTTGAAGGCTATCGTACCAGTCACTTAGGCTGCGCCGACCTCCTCGCCAATCAAAATGCACATCGCCTTCTACCATAGCGTGCTCCTGCAAAGGTTTTCGGAAGCTTAAATAACTTAATGCACTAGCTACGCAGACATGTCCTATATGAAATTGTGTCTTTGACAAATTGGGTGCCTCTTTCTCCATTGAATCAAGGCAGTTAAGAATTCGCTTTCGCTCCCTTAGCCTATAATCTGGCGTCCGCCCCGGTAGACCGGAAATAGCGTCAAACATACCCTCTCCAAGCGTCGCTTGTCGAAGTGCCGACCAACGGTTATCGCCTTTCGGAAACATTTGGTGATCTGCGATGGAGAGAGAATCCAAATATTCGCAAATTAGCAACCCGCCAAACAAAGATTTTCCGTTGTCCAAAATTAAGCAAGGGACCTTGCCCAGGGGGTTGTATTCCCAGATTGTAGTTTCTTGGTCGAACGGCGCTGCATTCTCCAAGTCTAAGCGATTTAACAACCCAGTTTCATGTGCAACAACAAGAACCTTATGGATGTATTGAGGATTGGGACTAAATAGTAATTTCAAGCAGAAATGCTTTCTATTTTGGACGTATTCGCAGGAGGCACCCTTCAAGACTATCTGTCAACAGATATATATAGCCATCTGGACCAACACTGACTTCGCGGATCCGCTCGTCCAGTTCCGCAAAGAGAACTTCTTGCTCATTTACAACATCGCCTTGGAAACTGATGCGCCGAACGGACTTTTCCGCCCCCGACTCTGGCTCTACGCTGACTTGCACAGACCGCGAACCTACTTCACCAGGGGCTAAAGCGCTTGGGGACACTGCAAGTGTTGGAAGCTCCAGAAATTCCACTCGTTCTCGAGCCAATGCTTATTTTCCTTCGCGAACAATATGTATGAGTTAAAGTGATAAAGCCCAGTCTGGAATTATCAGTCATTCAAGACAGCTACAACGTTATTAACCAGTGCAGCAGATTGTTTGATTGTAGAACCGAAAGAGCCTCGCGCGCACCCTCTAGACACAATCAAGGAAGATCTTATCTGCTTAGTGCTAGGGCTATTGTATATCATCGTGTTACTCTTGCCTTCGGGGAATGTTTGTCCAAGCGCAGATTCAACAGATAAAAGGGATAAACTATGAAAACAAAGCTTCTATCAATCGTTGTGGCTGTGGCGTTGTCCATGCCAGCGCTGTGTGCTGATGACATAACCGCGACTAGCAAGTCTGTAGCTGTTAAGAAAATTGGCCAATACACGGGTTGGGAAGGTCAAGAAAGAGACCTGGGTCTCATCATGAACATGGTGATGAAGACTTTGAACCACAATTCCTCTTATAGGCACGAAATGAATGACGCTTTGGTAAAGGCACTACTGTCCCACATGCAGTTTGCCAAAGACCGCGGTATGATGGGCGAATCAGTAGAGCACTCCGTGGAAACTGAGCGCTTTATGCTAGAACGCGTAGCACGTATCATAGAAAAAACGGGCGATAAAGAGCTGGCGCTTAAGGCGATCTTTGACCAAACCACCTGCCATTTCCAATTGGTATTGGACACGGAAAGCGAGCTCGGCATGCGCCGCTATAAAAGCCCATATAAGAATGTGCTCACACAAACACGACGCCTAAACCAGCACGACTTGACGGAAGCAGAGATCCATGAAAAGTGGACCGTTCCGCGTTATCAAAAATACTCTGAAATCCTCGGTGTGGATTTGGAAATCTCCCCTTGGAATGATGATGGCATGATCACGGTCCGCGTTGTAGATAGAGATCAGGTGTCCATGCGTTAGGCGCTATGCTCCTCAGTGTTGCAAGGCAAGTTTACGCATGTTTTCCGGGATGAGTTTGCGTGAGACTTTGCTATGTTTAGACCCTATATCCGGATATCAACCGTAATCAGCAGGGGCCGCATGAAGTAATAAGAGCATTCAGTGGTGGCTGCTCACAAACCTTTGGACCGGAAATGTCATGCACTGGTTTAAGAGGTGAGAACACCTCGGCCTGGAACAATCTTAGCATCGTTACATGGATCTCGTTTAAGGGTCCAAAGAGCAGAATGGCGCGATATAGCCAATCATGAGAGGCTACGCACCTTTGGCTCAGTTTTGTTGGTGATATGAGTTAATCCTAAGTGGCAAAAGGTAAATTCAAATGAGAGGTACATTCTCAATCTTATTTCTTGTTACATGCCTGCATACCGCGGTACAGGCCACACCGTACAAACCAGATCCAGGGCCCTATGAAGTTTTAGTTGCTAAAAAAATAGCTATCGACGTTTCAGGGCGGGATAATCCCTTGCAGGTGCACATTGCTTATCCAGATGGAGACGGTCCTTTCCCCCTTGTCGTGTTGTCCCATGGCGGGGGCTGTCCCCACGGCAGTTACAGTGTGTTAAGCAATCACTGGGCCAGTCACGGCTACGTTGTGATCGCCCCAACCCATAAAGACTCCGTGTCTGAAGGGTTTTCCTTTGAGAAGATTAATCCCAGGGCGATGGAAGGTGTTATCCGTTCGCGTATTCAGGACCTATCTTCGGTTCTAGACCATCTGGATGCTATAGCTGGCTCAATTCCCGGCCTCGTTGATAAGCTCGATCGAGAACACATTGTCGCCGCCGGTCATTCCATGGGTGGCGCAGCGGCTCTGACGGCGACAGGCTTGGTTCTCGAAAATCCGTTCACTAAAGAAAAATTGCATAGTTCAGAGAGCCGCTACAACGTTTTGCTCTTACTGAGCGAAGTGGGACACAACCCAACCTTGCCTGAAGAACCTTGGCAATACAGTGTTATCCCTAACTTTGTGTACACGGGAACAGATGATTATGGTTCTGAATCCCGCGGTAACACCCGCATCCCCTTTCAATACAATATATTAAATTCTATGCCGGCAGCCCCCTCTCCAACCCACTACCTTTGGGTCGATGGAGTTGATCACTATCTGGGTGGATTGTGGTGTCGCTCCGATGTATCTGGCCCACCTGATCAAGACGGATTGGCTATTCTAAGGGGTGTCAGCACCGTCTTCTTGGATGCGTATACGAAGGGGAACACAGAGGCTTTTTCTTTTCTCTCCACAGACGAAATGACGGATCTCACCGATGGCAGGGCAGCCCTGAGTTTGAAATAAGACGAGGACATTATCCACCATCTTTAAAGCGTTTAAGAACCTCTTCACCCATGCCAGTTTCGGTAGCAAGGTCAGCATAAAAATCAGCAGTAATTTCATTTAGTCCGGCTTCCTTGGCACGTACTTCCGCCTCACGAATAACAGTTCGGCGCACACCCGCCGGTACCCGACGGAGTGCTTTAGTAGCCCCCTCATCCCACGGCAAATTAGTAGCCATAGCAACCTTCTCATCGTCCTCACCTTCGATATCCTTTAGTTCATACATATCGAGATGATCAGTATGGGCGTAGTAGTAGTAGCGGCGCTGTTCATCGCCAAGACCAATCGGAAGATTAAGAGCGCGAATGCGCTCTTCGCGCCCCATATCTATCAGCTCTTCATCCACCACAAGCGCTTCAATCTTGCCGATTACGTGCCCCTGAGAAGCATCCAAGTTTTTTACCTCGTCAACAGTGCATTCGAGTATCTGACCGCATTCCTGGATACTTGGGGGGTTTACCTTCATGGACGGAATCGCCGTGTAGCGAGTATGGTCGAGCTCGTTGACCCCTTCGGAATGAAAACGGGCAGTTTCCATCATGTCCGCTAGTGTATCCGCCGACGGACAATTGATAACGAACTCGCCGGTATCACAGATATTGTGAAAAGTATGAGAAGTATTTCGGAACCCGAGGTAGATACGCGGATTCTTTTGCATAACGTCGTACTGCATAATGTGCGAATAGGGTGCCGCATTGACTCGTCCCTGCTTGTCTAAAGTGGTCACAATAGTAATAAGCTTAGGAAAGATAAAAATATCTGAGTACCAAAAGGGTCGGATCTTGGCTTGTTTCTTCATTTTCTGCTTCCTCAACCAACAAAATCATCGGGCCCAACACTGTGCTTTATCATACGTCAAGAAACCTTCAGCACTAAGACCGGAATTATTACACTGAGCAAACGCAAGGTGAGGCACCCACCTTGTCACTATCCCACCTTTTTTGTATGAACAAATCTTAACGAGGAAAACTCCCCTCGCAGACTTCCTGAGGCCGTGCTCGAGCACTTGTGGATATGGTTGGCGTGACTGCACATGTATATTAAGGTGTCCTCCATACCGCCTGGGCGGCTCTGGCTAGCAAATACTAAAGTGTATTCTTTAGTGGACCTTATTAGGAATAGAGAGACTTAGAACGCACGAGTTAACACGTAACGCTGTCAGAAAATGTGGTGTTTATGGGTTGTTCTGTATTTTAGGTTCGGCCGATACTCCGTCTGCTATAGATTTTTGCTTACCAACTTGGGGGTTGTAACTTTGGAATTAGCCTGTCTGGACCTGGAGGGTGTTCTCGTTCCCGAGATATGGATCGCTGTTGCCGAGCGCACGGGAATAAATGACTTGCGTGCCACTACCCGTGATGTTCCCGACTACGATACACTGATGAAGCAGCGTCTCTATTTACTGGAACAGCACGACCTCACTCTTCGTGACATTCAAGCAGTAATAGCAACACTGGAACCACTCCCTGATGCAATAGAGTTCTTAGATTGGCTCCGAGAGCGTTTCCAAGTCATTATTCTGTCGGATACATTTTATGAGTTTTCTGAGCCCCTAATGCGCCAACTCAAGTGGCCAACATTATTGTGCCATCAGTTGATTATGAACTCGCAAGGCAGAGTAATAGACTATGAATTGCGCCAGCGCGATGCCAAACGGGAGTCAGTTAGAGCTTTTCATGCTCTAAATTATCGGGTTATAGCAGCAGGCGACTCGTACAACGACACCGCAATGCTCACGGAAGCAGACGTAGGAATCTTATTTCGTGCTCCTCCAAACGTGATTGAGGAATTTCCTCAGTTTCAGGCCGTGAAAGATTTTCAGAGCCTGAGAGAGAGCTTCGTCGCAGCCAGTAATAGACCTATTATCATTTAATTATGAGCTTCGAGGTTACTCTTCCCACATTAGAAGGGTACAACCCTGTTTCGAATGAGTAATCGGTTGGTGATCAACACCGGGCGGACGAAAAAAATAACAACTTTGGCCAAAAACAGTTTCGTCTGCCAGACTCATTTCCCCTGAGACCACGACACATTCCACAGCACGGTCGTTAGGACCAGAGTACGATCCATTCCATCCAGGAGGCAGGTGAAGAAGTAGTGTGCGATCTCCACTGTCCTTGTCTTGGCTCAGGACTTTTTCACCGTATCGGTCATCGTCGGCACCATGCCATGTCCATTCTAACTCATCGGTTCTTAAGTGGAGAATATGGGGCCTCCCGTCATAAATTTCTTCAAAAGGATATTCGTAAGAATGCAGCTGTTCGACAGGGATAATATCGGCTGGACCCCCGCGTCGTATAATGATGTGAGCCCCTTCTGATAGTTCCGTCCAACCGTGAACCACCATTCCTGGACGATAAAGATAGGAGCCACTTTCAAGGTAATCTTCGCCGTCAAGGGTTAGCGAACCTGACAAGATAAATGCTTCCTCAAATGTGGAGTGATAATGGGCTCCTGACGGCCCAATCCAACCTTTCGGTATCTCAGCAAACGAAGTGAAGTCACCACTCTCTGGGTCTTTGTTGTAGATGCGTCGGTGCACGCCCGTCACCACACCATTACTATTAAGAATCTCCTCCCAAGAGAGGGTTTCCGGATCGAGGTAACTGACATGCGCACGCATCACTCATTCTCCCCAAAGAACTCCGTTCAACACTATAACACGACCAAGCGCAAGCTGACTAAGTTTACCTAAATCCCTCCCAATATTCCCACTTAAAAAAATGTATTGTTCTATAGGAAAATAATTATCTCCGCGTTAAGTTGTTGTTTCACAGTGCCAGTAAACACCGCACGTCAAAATGATAATCCGAAAATAGGGGGCCACGAATAATGAGCGATACTTGGGACGTCATAGTGGTAGGAGCAGGATCTGCTGGCCTACCATTAGCTATTCATGCGGCAGAAAAGGGAGCACGGGTGCTTCAGATCGATGCTGATAATAGAATTGGCGGAACTCTCCATTTGTCATCGGGCCAAATTAGCGCTGCCGGCACGCGACTACAGAAGGATCTAGGTATTGAGGATAGTGCAGACGAGCATTACAAAGATGCACAGCGGGTTGCCAACAACCAGATTGACCCAGTGGTACTCAGAACCTTCGTGGATAATGCCGCAGCAACCATCGACTGGCTGATGGATATTGGTCTAGAACCCGCGCCAGGGACGCCTGTAGCCGGCGAGGCACATGAACCCTATCGCACCCGGCGTTACCTTTGGGGTACAAATGCAGCTATATCCATTCTTGATGTGCTGCGTCCAGTCCACGAGGCTTTGGTCAAAGAAGGCGCAATTGATTTGCGACTTGGTCAGCGTCTTACAGCGTTAGTGACAGAGGGGTCTGGAGCCGTAACTGGCATTAATGTAACCAGCGACGGTGATCAAATCACCTACGCAGCAAAAAACGTAGTCCTAGCATGCGGCGGCTACGCCGCTGATTTGGAAACATGGAACGAATTATCCCCCGAGATCCCTTTGTGTTCTCATTGTAATTCTTATTCCCGCGGCGACGGCATTTTGGCAGCACGCGAGCTAGATGCAATCGTTGATGGAAGTGAAAAATTTCTGTGCACCTTTGCCGGCTACCTAGAAGACCCTGAAAACCCTACTTCGGGTCAGTTTCTTACTCTATCTCCTAAGGCTCGGAATATATGGGAGGTGTTTATTGACGGAAACGGACGTCGCTTCATGAGAGAAGACCACCCCAGTATCGATTACAGAGAGAGGTCATTGCTTAATCAGCCTGGTATGGAAATGTCTATTGTCTTCGATGAGGGTATTCATCAGAACGCATCACCAATTACACCTCTCCCAGAAAAAGACTTTCGTTCAAAATTTGGCAACCACCCCAACTTTGTTAAGGCGGAGACCATTGAGGATCTGGCTCGACAAATTGCCGTGCCTGCCGATGCCCTAATCGAAACTATTAACGAATACAACAACTCAGTTGATAGTCAGAACGACACAGCATTTGGCAAACACTTTCTTATCAGACGCATCGAGAAACCACCGTTCTACGCTATTCGCGCTATGGGCATTACCGTACTCGGCCCAGCGGGACTCAGTGTCGATAATCAGCTCCGTGTTTTGAAAAACGATGGAACACCCATACCAAATCTTTATGCCGCGGGTGAAATACTGGGTTTTGGTAGAACCTCGGGTAATGCCTTCGTCGGGGGTTTATCGCTAACTCCGGCCATGACGTTTGGCAAGTTGTTGGGAGAAAAAATTCTCAGTTGGTAAGCTACCGACTGAACCTATTTTTCAAAGGCACTTAGTGCAGCGGTAAATATAGCTCTTGGTATAGCTGATGGTTGCTACCCACATATCAAAGCAATGGGTCATCTCCTCATATGCCCTCGCCCTGCAGTAATGGTGCAAGTTGTTGCACACCCACGGCGGCAAGTAGCCACTACGTCATCGTGGCAGGCAGGAAACTGACTATCTCCGGTATCATGGTGATCACAATTACAAAAACGGCCATGATTATAAAGAATGGAAGCGAAGCCATTGCAATGCGTCCAATACTTTCTCCTGTCAAACCCTGAACAACAAACAGGTTAAACCCAACAGGCGGAGTAATCTGCGACATCTCGACAACTATCACTAGAAAAATACCGAACCATACAGGATCAAAACCGGCTCCAATCACTAAAGGTAGGACTATAGGCAACGTCATTACAATGGCTGAGAGGCCGTCGATGATGCAGCCTAAGACGACATAAAACAGCGTCAGAAGTAGAATCAGTCCGAAGGGACTTGGGTTCAATTCAGCAATCGCGTCTGCCACCGCAGTCGGCAAACCTAGAAACGCCATTACCTTAGCCAGGAATAAGGCCCCAGCAATAATTAGGCCTATCATGGAGCACGTTTTCACCGCCCCAAGCACAGATGTTCGCATTGTCTCAATCGTCAAAGAACGCTGCAACATGGCAATTATGCAGGAGCCCAAAACACCAACAACTGCTGCCTCGGACGGACTAGCGATACCGGCATACATTGTGCCAATAACTGCAAAAATCAGGATTATGATAGGACCAAGGTGGGTTAATGCCCTAAATTTTTCAGCCCACGTCGTGCCCTCACCCACCGAAGGAACCAGAGCCGGATTAAGAATTACCCGCACAGATATGCAGGCCATATATGCCACCGCCAAGAGCAGGCCGGGGACTACTCCAGCTACAAACAGCTCGATGATTGAAACTTCCGCTAATACCCCATAGAGAATTAGTATAATGCTTGGCGGTATAAGAAAACCAAGGGTGCCCGCACCACATAGAGAGCCCATAGCAATATCCATATTGTAACCACGAGACTTAAGCTCAGTCAGTGTCATGCGTCCTATAGTTGCTGTAGTTGCAGCAGAAGATCCGGAGACGGCGGCAAACATTGTGCAACCTATAACGTTGACATGAAGGAGGCGGCCTGGAACATGTCGGGTCCAGGGTGCTAATCCAGAGAATACGGACTCTGATAAGCGCGTATGGAACAGAATTTCACCCATAAGGATGAAAAGTGGCAGCGCAGCAATTTCGGGAGTGCTGAGACTATTCCATAGATCGAAAGCAAGAAACGTCCCTACGGGCATATCACGGAAAAGACTAAGGGTAACGATTCCAACAGACATCAGTGTAAACCCGACCCAGACGCTAGCACCTAGAAGCAATATCAACAGAAGAAGAACCGTAGCTAGCGAAGTAGCCATCTACAAATTCTCGTGAGTGCTGGTTTGAATATCGTCCCTTTCGGCCTTCTCATTTTGCCAAAGCCTGATCAATCGAGCTAGCAATGCCAGCACTAGCAACGAAGGACCGGTGGCCAAAAGGAACTGGGGATAGGCCAGGGGTGTTTCACTTGAAAAATAAGATACGGTGCCCCTCACCCATGTTCCGTAAGCGAAGGTTAGTATGGACATACTCATATATGCAGCGAGGCACAACCCGATAGCAGTACAGAAAATGTCAAGCCATCTCCTGTGATCAATTGGCAGTCTTTCGCTAAGAATGGTAACTCGAATATGGCCACCTTGCCGCATGGTCCAGCCAGAACCGAGAAAGAGTACGAGAATCAGCAAGTAACCTGTGTATTCGACCGCGATGGAAAGTGAAATACTAAAGAAACTCCGCAGTACAATCTCCGTTAAACCGAGCCCAAACAATAGTAACAATAATACCCCCGCAACGGCTGCCCCAGCGGTGCAAACAGAATCAATTACTCTCAACAAGGCGGTCATCCAAGCGCGTCCTTGTCAGCCGAGGTCAAAAACTGTTCGATAAAGGCACGGGAACCCGGTACCCGTTCCATAAAATCTTCCCATATAGGGTAGGCCGCAGCGCGCATTGCCGCCAAGAGCTCGGGTGACGGCTCTTGGGTCTTCAGGCCACTTTCTTCCAGTACTTTGAGTTGAACCATATCGTCGCTACGGGCCATTTCCCAAAACTGTGGTTCCAACTCATTAGCGATGCGTTCTATGGAGGCACGGTGTTCTGGTTTGAGTTTATTCCAAGAGTCCAAATTGACAGCCGCAATATTGTTTGACCAAGTGTGATTTGAACGAAACGTGACCTTTAGAAATTCCCAATACTTTTGCGCGACACCCGTGGTAGTCGAGGTCATTACCGCGTCAATAGCACCTGATGCTAAGGCTGGAACCACGTCTGGCGATGGCATCTGTATGGGCGTCATACCAAGCCGAGCGACAAGGTCCGTCGATAACTTATCATAACTGCGCATCTTAAGACCGGCAAAGTCTTTAACAGTCTCCACCCGAGCCGGCAAAAAGAAGTTCTGGTTCGGCCAGGGTGCAATAATCAGCACCTTCACGTTGTGTCGCTCAAACGCCTCCTCAACTGCCGGTCGTATAAAGGTATAGAGAAGCTTGAGTTCGTCAATTGTGTCGACGAGATACGGAAGAGATTCTAGACCTAGAATAGGCTCAGAGCCGACCTGCTGAAAACTAGCAGCATCGGCCATGTCGACAATCCCTTCCTCAAGCGCCCGCAGCGTATCAGGACCTTTAATTCCAAGAACGGCGCCTGGGTGGACGTGGATAGTCAATTCGCCGTCAGTTGCCTTATAAACTTCTTCAGCAAAACGCCGGTGGTTCAGAGTAGGATATTCGTTTGGACCCCAAGGCATGGAAAAATCCCAATGGATCCCGGACTCTTGATCACATCCCGCCAGAAAGCTAATCAGTAATGGGACGGCAACCAAGAATTTACATAAGGGAAGTGCACACCGTGAGTCTTTGGTCATTGGTGTCATCTGGAATTCACTTCTCCTTAGCGAAGGTCGACACACTGAGGACGATGGTTGCAATCACTTATGAACGCAATCAAATCCTGAGGCCCAATGCTAGTGGTCATGGTGTTAACAAGAGGATGACAATTTATGCGGCCTTGCTGCATCATCCATGCATCTAAGACGAGGCGCACAGCTTGGATTTGGTCATTTATTACGGCAAATGGCGTTACGGATCCCGGCGTAACGCCCAAAGTCCGCATCAACCGATCGACTGAACCGAATGAAAGACGTTTGGATCCAATCTGTTCTGGTAAGCACTTTAGATCGATAGCTCTATCCCACGGCGCTGTAATCAGCCACATTTCTTTCTTGGCATCACAAAGAAATAAGTTCTTCACATGCACCCCAGGCAAGTGCCCGGTATGTTTCTCTCCATCCTGGACGGAAAAACACGGTGGATGATTTATAGTTTCTGTCACAATGCCAAGTGCTGATAGTCGTTCAAACAGATTCTCTGGTGTGGCAGGGTTTGTGTGCGGGACCGCCTCGTCCATGCCGGCTAACACGCCATCAATCGACAGAATCTGCTTGCGGTATTTGTTCCGACTTTCTTGGCCAGGATCTTATGACCGCCTGCACTACCACCGCCAGAGGAATTGCGAAGAACACTCCCCAAAACCCCCAAATACCGCCGAAGAATAGTATAGCGATAATAATCGCAACGGGGTGAATATCAACCGCTTCCGAAAAAAGGAATGGCACTAAAACATTGCCATCCAAGGCCTGGATGATTCCATAAGCGATCAAGGCTGTCAGGGCGTCACCCGTTAGTCCCCATTGCAACGCGGCCACCATCGCTACAGGCAAAGTCACTACCGCCGCACCAATGTAGGGAATCAGAACCGAAAATCCTGTTACCACCGCCAACAACAAGGCATATTGGAGGTTAATGAACACGAAGACGATATAGGTAACGACCGCTACTATAGCGATTTCAATAACCTTGCCACCCACGTAATTTTGTAGTTGATGATGAACCTCTTTCCAGACTTCACCAGCCAACTGACGCTGTTGAGGTAGAAAGGATTTTATCCAAGCTACGATCTTGTCTTTGTCTTTCACGAGAAAAAACACCATCAACGGAACGATGATGAGATAAACAATCCAAGTCATAAGGCCAACAACAGTGCCCCCCAATGAGCCCAGCATGAATTGACTAAAATCGACAATTTCTGCCTGCACTTGGTCCATTATGCGGGCAGCCTGATCAGGGGTAACTAAAGCTGGATAGTTTTCGGGCAAATGCATAACTACATCTTGGAGTCTGGACATCAAATCGGGTACTTGCCGAGCCAGTTGAGTGATTTGGCGGATAAGAAGAGGGACGAGCCCCACCAAAACGACAAGAGCAAATGCTACGAATAATGCAAAGACTAGGGTCATAGATAACCATCGAGCAACATTCAGCTGATCGAGGCGATCGACAAATACCTGCAGCAAATAGGCGAGGACTAAGGCAGTTATAAATGGGGCCAGTATACCGGCGGTTAATATAATAGCTGTCGTGACCAGAACCAGCAGGAGCACTAAAAGAGTCAACTGAGGATTCTTGGAAGTGGTCTTATACCAGTCGCGAATAATATCCATGAGCAACCATGAGCGTTAGGGATTAAAAAGGAAAGAGCGTTTGACGATCATCTCATCTCGAGTACCGCTTTCGCAGATGTATTAACGCTAGGAAAACAGCATTGATTTCAATCAGCCACTTTCACTAACGTCTTTCCAAAATTATCGCCCCGCATAAGCTTACAAAATTGGGCGGGGGCTGTATGTATACCTTCTGTTATATCCTCCTTAAAGACGAGTTTGCCATCAGAAAACCAATTTTTGGCTTCGCGCAAGAACGGCTCCCATAAGTGGGGATAATCATACACTACGAAGCCAATTACCGTAGATCTCATCTTACAGAGGTTGCCGAGGTTTGGACCGGGTGGTGCAGTAGATAAATTATACTGCGTTATTAGGCCAGAGAGAATTACTCGGCTGCGAGATGCTAAATATTTGGTCATGACCAGAGCCTGGATATCCCCACCGGTGTTGTCAAAAAATAAATCAACACCGTCCGGGCAGATGTTGGACAATTGAATATCTAGATTCTCTGTTTTGCGATTTAAACAAGAATCAAAACCCGCCTCTGATTTGACCCACTCGCACTTGTCTTCAGATCCAGCAATGCCAATAACCTTGCAGCTCTTCGCCTTGGCAATTTGCCCTACCATGCAGCCCACCGGCCCCGCTGCTGCGGAGACCAACACTGTTTCTCCCTCTTTCAATTGACCTGGTCCGTTTAGGGCTGCATAAGCCGTCAGTCCCGGCATACCGAGGATACCTAGCGACGTAGACAAGGGCGCCCCACCCGTGTCAGCACGGCGAACATCAGTGCCATCGGACACGGCATATTTCTGCATACCGGATTCCATACATACCAAGTCTCCCTCATTGTATTGGGAGTGGTTCGACTGCAGCACCCGGCTTACACTCCGACCGCGCATCAGATCCCCTGAACAGGGGGTATTGAAGAAATGTCGACCTGACATCACCGCTCTCACGTAGGGGTCGAGGGACAAGAACAGAGTCTCTGCCAAAAACTCCCCCTCCTTAGGTTCGGGAATGGGTGTGGCGACAAGGACAAAATCCTCTTCCACAGGGATTCCCTCGGGCAATCTCTTAACCTGCACCTGCGTGTTCTGGCCTTTGGGCATCGTTTCGCCCCAAAATTGGTATGACTCGGGTAAATTACTAATTTACAAGACCCGATTGATCCAAGAGATGATGTCCGATGTGATTTTGTCTTCAAAACCACCGAAAGAGTGCGTGGCCCCCCTCGGACCGCCGTAATAGATGTATTCAGCAGGTCCACCAGCCGCCTCTGTAAACTCGATCAAAAATCCGCCCTGCATATAGGGATCCCGCGAACCGCCTAGAGCTAGGACCGGGATATTAATTTCAGAAATACGTTGAGTATGAACCGCCTCAGAGTTAGGGCCCCAGTAGCTTAGAAAGCTATCAGCATAGTAGTAGGTAAAGCCAGATCCGGGAGGAGAAAGATAACTTGGTTGACGAGGGTCTTCCTCGTAAGTCGGGCTTGGAAGTGGGTAATCGATCAGATGGCTGGCGCCCTTGCCTTCCCGAACAGCTGCTTGAGCTTCCAGGACTGCGCGAGCATACATGTCTTCGCCCATACCCTTCCGTGCATGCTTAGGCATATCTCGGTTTGGTGCAAGGTAGACGGCTGCCTTTACAAGAGTATCATTATTCTTAGCTAGGTAGGTAGTCCACCAAAGACCACCAGCAGAATGCCCTACGCTCACTAAGTTGCTATGGCCGCGATCTGCCATGAAATTGTTCCACGCCTCTAGGTCTTGACGTGTATCCTCTAACCTACCGCTGATGACTCCACGCAAACCTGATGATCTGTGCTGGATTGCAACCGATACGTATCCCTGCTGTGCCAAGCGGATACCGAGCCAATGATTAGACGACCGCAACACGTCACCAGTCCAGCCATGAAGCAACATAAACGCTGGTCGGTCATTATCTGGGTTACTTGCAGGCGTATAAAGAACTCCCGTAAAGGATGTGCCGTCCCCCGCCACTACATTAACGAGGGTAGTCTTGACCCTTGGCTTTACAGCCAAACCAATATCAGAGAGCCATTCAATGGTATCATTGGCTAGACGCTGCCGTGCTCCCTCAAACAACCTGCCTGCACCTGGGTAAGACTTTGTATTCACACGTGGACTAATAAACGCGATGGACTTGAGTTCTTCTAGCCTTCCTCTCGGAACGAGTGGGTCGTCTTCACCCGCAGCCATAAACATTGGCTTGTCAATCCCTGCTATATTGGCGCTAAGAGAAGTTTTTGATGTGGGACCAAACCAATCCAAAAAACTATTGGGTGTAAAGATTAAACCGTCACCAAGGTCGATGAACTTTCTCCTTCCACCCTCAGAGATAGCTTTCGCAGCCCGATCTATGGTCTCCCAATAGACGACTTCCCCTACTCGTTCGCGCCAGTTATCTGCCATGTTTTGAGTCGGAGAGAAATGCAATACCGCCTTTACACGCGAGTCATCGGTTTCAACTAAGTAACGCGCCACCCTTAATGAACCAAGCCCCGCGCCCGCGAGAACAATGTCAGAAAAACCCCGCGCGGCTAACATGTCGACGGCAGCCTGCACGTCGATTACTACCTCGTCGAACAAAGTAAATGGATACCTACTGGCATGACGGGATTCGACGCTGAGGTTTGTGTATCCAGCCCCGGCCAATTCCTCCGCAACGTAGCGTGCAGCACTGTCAGCACTTATGGGTGAACCACCAGGTCCGCCGTGAATGTGAACGATAGCTGGACTGTGAACATCCATCCCCTCTGAGGGATACATCAAGATCGCCGGCAGCCTAACTCCATCATCTGTAGTCAGAGATATAACCTCCTCAACCACAACTCCCGCTGTAGCCAAATGCTGCCAACAAAAGGTCAGAAAAACATACAGACCAAGGCGGATTACACGCATGAATAGCTCCATGTGCCGATCAAGCAAGCCAAAGTGCATGCTGCCCTTAAGAGAGTTGGAAAGAAACCATTAAATCTTTCACATCCCTCCCTCCTCTGATAAGGACCAAATATATGATACTAGTGCTGTACACAACTTGAGTTTTTCGGCGCCGTATTCTCCACTTTGTCTCAAGAGAGGCGTAATCCGCGTTAGGACTGGGCACATCAAGATTTCTCGATATCAAGAATGGGGTATGGTTTGGAACACGGGGAGGTCCTAGCTGCGAAAGCACCGCTGCCAAGTCCAGGGCTGGTATGGGAGGGCAAACGCTCACCCTACTCGACGCGCTTTCGGTGCTTTTATTTCGACGCGGAACAAGGATTGGTGGAGAGCAGACGCATATTTGTAGGAAGCTGTAACCTTCCTAGAACCCTTCAGGGCCGCCGCTCTTTCGTCATTGGTGAGATTGGATTCGGGACCGGGCTCAATTTCTTGGCAACCTGGCATATATGGAGACAAATCAGACCGAAGGGCGCGTGTCTCCATTATATATCTGTGGAAGGTTATCCATTAACTCAAGATGAGATGAAAGAGTGTCAAACTTGCTGGCCAGAACTGGGTGTACTAGCACGAAAACTAAATCATGCTTACCCCGAACCCCAACCAGGTTTCCATCGCATCTTCCTGGACGATAGACAGGTTTGTCTGACATTTCTCTTCGGGCCTGTGCAGCCAATGCTCGAAGCACTGGAAGTGCCATTCGACGCTTGGTATTTGGATGGCTTCAACCCAGAGCAAAATCCAGACATGTGGACCCCGGAAATCTTTTCGGAACTTGCTCGGCTTTCGACAAATCAGACACGACTGGCTAGTGGCTGCACATCTTGGAACATTAGACGTGATCTTGATGCGGCCGGCTTCTCTTTGGAGAACCCAGGCAGGCAAGAATCGAGACAAGACTTCTTACACGGCCAATATTGTGGACAACAGAAAGATCACCGTCTGCAACCTTGGTTTAACCGCCCGCCACCAATAATGAAAGAAACCGGCCATGTGGCAATCATTGGAAGTGGCATTGCAGGAGCATCAGCTGCGTATGCAATGCGTCGCAGGGGTTGGACGACCACCATCATAGATAGACAAGAGGGCATTGCCGCAGAAGCCTCCGGCAATCCAATAAATGTACTGATGCCGCGATTGACCGCATCACCCAGCCTAGATGGCCGATTCTATGCCGCCGCCTGGCGTTTTACTCTCGAGAGACTAAAAGAACTCGGCGATGACGCTCTACCTATAAATCTCTCTGAATGCGGCACTTTACAACTTGCAACCGACAGAACAGAACAACAACGTCAATCAGCTATCGCGTTGAACCCATCCCTGTCACAGTCCTTTCTGCGCCAAGTTACTGCGGAAGAAGCAGCCGACATCGCCGGTTATAAAGTCCCCTATTCCGCACTTTATTTTCCTCAGGGTGGTTGGATTCAACCTCAAGATCTATGCCAAAAACTTACAAGTGAATCAGATATTATTTTAGGGACACAGGTTGCTGGATTGCGTCGCCCCGATTCTCAGTGGCAGCTTGTCAGTAAAGATGGTGGTGTAATAGTCGCGGCTGACGTAGTTGTTATCGCTAATGCGATAGGGGCTAGCAGCTTCAATCATACGGCCTGGTTACCGCTTAATGCCAAACGCGGCCAAATCAGTTTTGTGCCCCAATCAAACATAAGTGCTCGCCTGCGAAGCGTACTCGTCTATGATGGCTACGTTACTCCTGCCCGGCACGGCTTGCATTGCGTCGGTGCCACTTTTAACTTTCCGGGCCACACCCAAAATACTTCGGATCTTGGGTTAGCCACCGCGGACCATGTACAAAATCTTCATTCTCTTAACACTACTCTTCCAGGATTCACCAATAATTTAGAAACATCGACGCTAGGCGGCCGGGCAGCCATGCGTTGCACCACACCTGACCACCTGCCCATAGCGAGTCCCGTACCCAATCAAAATACCTACCTGACCGACTACTCCGAACTTAGACATGGCCACCCATGGGCCAAGTACCCTGAGGCCACTTACCATCCGGGTCTATTTTTATTAACGGGTCTTGGGGCGAGGGGCTTCGTTTCAGCTCCACTAGCCGCAGAAATTGTTGCCTGCCATATCACGGGTGAGCCTTGGCCGGTCGAAAGGGATCTATTAACCTCGCTTCACGGTGGCCGTTTTCTAGTACGCGACCTCAAGCGTCTAAAGGCATGATGGTCTAAACTAATAAATTACTCGGATTAGCTTCGATGAAAAAAAAGTTAATGAGTCTGTGAGTCAGGACCGCTAAAGTTCATTTTCATATCAGCATTTTCGGTGCGCTTCAGAGCGCCTCTTTGAATCAGTTGTTCACGCATCTGGTACATAGCCTCAGTTGCGTGAGCAAAACCCTCGATTGGAAAAATGACTCGCTGCCGAAACGTGGATTTTAGTCGCCCGCCCTCATCCTTATCAGTAAGTGACAATGTCATAAGGTCAACCCGCACAGTAGTGCCAGACACCGTGATTTCCCCGATGCTATCAGCAAATATTTCTTTACGCATATGCCTTTCCTTCCTAGCCCGTACCCAGTCAGTCTACTAGAAACTAAGTAATCACTTCACCCTAGCCTAACCCAAACTAGTTACTCCCGAAAAAAATTCTCCCGCCCTTCGCGGGCCATCTGCTCGTCAGCACAACCCTTAAAAGACAGGAGAAATTTTGTGGCCTTGTTGTCACTTGATCAGTAGTAAGGAAAGACTGCAACGAACAGGCCAGATCACATGTTTGCTGAATACATTCTTAAGGTTGGCTTCTCCACGTAGGTTGCGTTATACATCATTTTATGGGAATATTTCCCACTAACCACACACACTATAAAAAATCTTAGAGAAACAGTCAATAAAATAGTGGGAATATTTCCCACATTATTGTAAGGTCATTCACCAATGTGGCTCAAGAGACTCTAAATACGGGCGTGAATGGAATCCAACAACAATCCTGCAGACCCTCCTAAGGCTCTCGTAACAGCATTAAGGGCAATACTTAGACCGCTGATACGTCTGCTAATAGACAAGGGTATGACCCTACCTGTGTTAACGGCTTTGACAAAAGAAGCGTATGTTGACATGGCAATAGACAATTTTCCTGTTACTGGAAAGAAACAAACTGACAGTAGAATAAGTCTATTGACCGGCGTTCATCGCAAGGATGTGAGGAGGCTTCGGGACGAAACCCGGGAAGATCTAGTAATCCCCTCGTCAATTGGGCTTGGCGCACAGGTAGTGGCACGATGGGTTAGTTCTATAGAAACGACAGACGCTGAAGGGCGGCCACTGCCTTTGCCACGGCAAGCTAAATCAGCAGACGAACCCAGTTTCGATGCTTTGGTGGAAGGTGTTTCGAAGGACGTTAGGCCCCGCGCCATCCTTGATGAGTGGCTGCGACTTGGAGTCGCTCATATTGACGAAAGTGGTGAGGTTGTCCTCAACCGTCAGGCATTTATACCGGAAAAAGGATTCGACGAAAAAGCATTCTATTTTGGACGCAATATACACGATCACCTGGGGACGACTGTCAACAACTTGATTGGCGAGAATAACCCTCGCCTGGAACGCAGCGTGCATTATGGAAAACTTTCTGTCGAATCGGTTCAAAAACTTGCCGAAATATCCGAACAGGTGGGAATGGAGGCCCTACTAACCATTAACAAACTAGCATTAGAATTAGCAAAACAAGATAAAAAAAAGCAGGATGCTAACAATCGAGTGAATTTCGGCTTGTATTTCTTCGATTCACCGATAAAGCTAGGGAAGGAACCGTCAGGGAACGACGAAAAATGAGGCGCTCACGCACATTGCACGACCTCGGCTTATCGCTGCAGAAGATAGCGGCAACGTTTATTCTGTGTGCATTTGCTGCAGGCTGTGCGGCTGTCGATTTAAAGACAACTAACACTTCATACGCTGGCGGTGGTTCCGACGGGATTGGTGGCACCGGTATTGATGTTGCAACTGACCAGGACGGGATTGTTGGAACGGGCGTGACACCATCAGGCGACGGGATCGGCGGCACAGGAATCATCGGCACCATCACCGGTTTTGGTAGCATCATTGTCAATAGTCGTGAGATTGACTTCGACAACGATACAGTGGTGGAAAATGACGGCAGGCCTTCCCAACTGTCCTCACTCCGTGTCGGTCAGGTCATACAGGGCATAGCGCGAGCCAAGAACGGTCGGCTGCTTCTCCAAAATCTGGAGATTCAACATGTAGTTAGCGGCCCCATCAGCGCCATAAACCATGACAGATCCACCTTGGTCGTGCTGGGTCAGATGATTCGTGTAAATTTCAGCGGAGACACATTAGCTCGTGACGCCTTCAAAACCCTCGTTGTTGGCGACTTTGTTAGTGTATCGGGCATAAGAACAAACGACGAGACCATTGTTGCTTCCCGCGTAGACCAGCGACGCAAGAATAGCCGCATACTGGTGCGAGGACCGGTAACATGGTTATTCCCTGATCAACTTCGCATCGGTGGATTACAGTTAAACATTGAGCAGGATATAAGAATCGATAACGCGGGCGTCGGAGATGTACAGGTATTGGTTTCCGGGCGACTTATCGACGGTGTATTTACTCCGCAAGTCTTAACTAGTGAACCACCTCTCCCATTCCCAGCCGACGTAGATGAAGTATCTATCGAGGCCTATGCATCATTGGGATCCGATACTGGACGCCTATCTATCGGGGGAATCGAGATATCTGTCGAACCAAGTGCTTTGGCAAATGTAAAAGCCGGAGACCGCTTGATTGTAACAGGTCGTGTAGAAGGGCCTCGCATGGTAACAGCCAGCTCAATCGACGAAGTGCGCACATTTATTACTATTCTTCAGACAAGAGCCAATATGCGACCTGCTGCGATGCGGCCGCCGTCGGAAAATAGACCAGAACGGCTCACAGCGCCTCCGCGGCCAGCCGGACGACCGCAAATCGAGCGGCCACAGATCGAGCGGCCACAGATCGAGCGGCCACAGATCGAGCGTCCTTCAATCGTCGGATTTCCGATGGTGTGAGCGCAGGTCTAGGGCCTATTTTCTCTAAGAAAACACACTGCTTCGATCTTGTTTCCGTCCGGATCTCTGACGAAAGCCGCATAGTAATTATGCGTGTATTTAGGCCTTAGCCCCGGCTCACCGTCATCTATTCCGCCATTTTCGAGGGCTGATGCATAAAATGCATCGACCGCTCCCTTGTTAGCAGCATTAAAGCAGATGTGAACACCGTTGCCAGGATTAGGCCGGTTGCCATCATCGGGACTAGCCACCCAAAAGGTCGGAAATTCTGTACCCCAGGCAGCGCCGGATTCCTGAAAAAGGATTTGTCGATAGCCCAGCGGAGCTAGCACGGCATCGTAGAACGATACCGCCCGGGCCACATCTTCAACACCGACCGAAACATGACTGATCATAGCCGCTATTCTTTCTTGAGAATCACTCTATTGCGTCCGATATGTAAACATAATACCCGCACCAACGCTGGGACTATTTACAGAAAACCCTACTACCCCATAAACATTCAAAGACCAGCTATCGTTAATACGACGGTTAATATAGCCAACCATTTCTTGCGGATCTGAAGCAGATCGCACTGAAGACTGCCTGTAGTCAAACACGAATCCGGATGCCGTAAATTCGTCCCAGGTATATTGAATACCAACACTACCGTAGAACGTATTTCTGAGATCGAATACCTCAGGCACACCTACAAACTTGTGACCAAATGTTGCAAAAGGCATTACTTTCTTAAACGCTTTAGCAACATCTGCTTGAAGGGCAAGGTCCAATTCACCCGTGCCCAGACCTTTGCGCAAACTGGCGGTTGGCAGTTTCACCCGGGCAGAAAAATCGAGAAAAACATCGTACTGGTAGAGCTGCTCAACGGTATATGCAAGGGACACACTGACATCCCCGAGACCAGAATTACTATCATCCTCACGCTCCCCTAAAACGCCACCGTCAGCACCGTCAAGAATAATAGCAGGCCCGGCAACATGGATCCATGGCACTGTGACCTTGCCAATGAAGGCACCATATTCCGCTTGTGCCGTCACGGGTAAATAGGTGATTGCGGTGGTCTTTTCTTGGCCGAAGGTTCCTGAACTGTAATCAAGACCCGCCGTTATGCGGTACGATTGCCAAATTTCCTGAGCATCACCGGAAATAGCAAGATTCATTACCAGTACAAAACAAACAACACGTAACGAGGGCCAAAACAACATCACCAAACAGTCCATAGATCAGTATACATTATGAAGCCTAAAGTTCTCCGTTCATCGCGCTCTGATTATCTTCACAGTAGTTGCCAGACGCACAAAACACAGCTAAATCTCAAGTATGTTCATGTTAATCAACACCGCAAAAGTCAAGAACACATTGTGTGGGATCGCGCTAGCGTGCGCCATTATACTTGGGAGCGCGGACGCATCGGGTAAAACACTTCGCCTCGGCTTGGCTTCTTTACCGCCTGGCCTAGGGAATCCCTTTGCATCAAATGCTAGAACGTCTTGGTACACATGGCGGGCCATCTTCGATACACTGACCGTACTTGGTCCCGACATGACTACCAAACCCGCACTAGCAGTTTCTTGGCACAGTATTGATAAATATACCTGGATGGTAGAGCTTCGCGATGGTGTGACGTTCTCAAACGGAGAACCGTTAACAGCTGAGGCCGTAATTTCAACTTTTAGTTACCTCCAAAGCCGAAAAGCTGGACAAGAGGCTCTATCGCGAGAAGTGCAGAACATAGTTGCAATGCGCGCGATTGCAGATCGTACAATAAAATTTATAACGAAACAGCCTAATCCGAACTTTCCTGCACAGCTCACCGTCGTGCCTATCGTTCCTCCTAAATACTGGCAAGAAGTTGGCCGAGACCGTTTTGCAGTACTTCCCGTCGGAACCGGGCCATTTGCCGTCACCAAATGGCAAAAAACTGGCGTGTCCTTTGTGGCTAATACCGGTTCATGGCATAAACCTATATTGGATCATTTGGAAATTCTTGCCCTGCCGGAAACCTCTTCACGAGTCCAAGCTCTACTATCTGGACAGGTGGATATTGCCTCTGAAATAGGGCCAGACGATGTCGAAACATTACGCGCTGCGGGTCACAAAATATACCAGAGACCACCCACATCTATTGGTGTAATCGCTTTTAATCAGTCTATCGAGTCCCCATTTAGAGATAGGCGTGTCCGCCAGGCTCTTAATTATGCGGTAAATAAGGACACCATTGGGAAAACAATATTGGCCGGAATGGTGCAACCCGCGAGCCAGATGACTCCGCATGACAATCCCTATGCCAACCCAGATTTAGCCCCCTACCCATATGACCCAGATCTAGCAAGAGCATTATTGAGGGAAGCAGGATATCCGAAGGGTTTTTCGTTTACACATGAGTTTAGCATGGGAACCGGCGGCGCACATCACGCCGCCATATACCAGCAAGTAGCTTCTGATCTGGCTAGAGTCGGTGTGACCATGAACATTAAGCCATTACCCTGGCCGCAACTTGTGCGCGGAATTCTCCAAGGGGAGTGGGGTAGTCATGCTTTCGGCTTTGAATACGAAATGCTACCGACAGGAGAAACACTCAGACCGTTCCGGCTCCATTCTTGCACTTGGGCATATCCCTGGTACTGTGACGAAACGATTCAGCCAGTCATTGAACAAGCCAAACACATGTTTGTTGAATCCGACCGCCGCGCACTCATTCGCCTAATACTGTCGCGTTATCATGAAGAGGCCGCGGCACTCCTATTATTCGAGCAGTTGGGGCTGGATGCCTATACGCCCGCCGTAACAGGATATTCCCAAGTTAACGGATTAATCCCCTTTGCCACGTTGGATGTAGAGGGATAGATGCAGCAGGTTTCGATTCCCCGTCGGAATTTATTGTTATCCATTAGTGCCACAGGGATCTTAGCTACGACCGGTCCCGCCAGCGCCGATACGAAGGGCTTCCGGATTGGCATGACCACTCTGCCGGGATCCAAGGGCAATCCTTATTTTTCCACCGCTACCTCGCCCAACTACTTCTGGACTTCCATATACGACACCCTGACGCTAGTCGATGAGCAAGGAGGGGTGGTGCCCTGGCTCGCTTTGTCCTGGGATATGATTGAGGATACGGTTTGGTTATTAAAGCTGCGCCCAGATGTCACATTTTCAAACGGTGAGCCTTTTGACGCCTTTGCTGTAAAAACCGTGATTGACTCGCTTACAAGCGATGTGGCGAATGCAACCCAATCAGTGGCGCGGGAACTACGGTTTCTTGCCGGCGCCTCTGTAATCGATCCGTTGATTATTGAACTACGCACAAAGTGGCCCATGGCTGTTCTGCCGCAACATTTAGTTGGTATGCATATAGCTGCACCCCGGCATCTCAACCGAGTGGGGTTTGATGGATTACAGAAAGAACCCATCGGGTCAGGGCCTTTTGTTGTTGACACGTGGACTGCGGAGAAGATTTCGCTCAAAGCAAATACAAGTTCTTGGCGGACTCCAAGGGTCGACACTCTGGAAGTCTTAGCAATACCCGACCCAACTTCTCGCATTCAGGCGCTAGAAACTGACCGTGTTGACATCGCCATGGCGCTTAGTACCGATCACATCGACCGGCTGAAAGCTGGTGGCAACAGATATCACCTACGGAATCCCATTCGAACCTCGTGTATGGCCTTCATCACACATAACAGGGACACGCCGTTCGATGATGTCCGCGTACGACAAGCTATAAATTATGCTGTGAACCGCTGGGCTATTACTAGAACACTGCTCGATGGTCTGGTGGAACCTTCGGGCCAACCAGCGCCCAAAGGAGTAATCGGATACGATCCATCTCTAGAGCCTTATCCCTATGACCCAGGCAGGGCAAAAACTCTACTCACTGACGCCGGCTATCCCAACGGGTTCGATTTCATCCTAGAACTGGTGCAAGGGACAACGCCGAACGATGCCGCTATCGCCCAGCAGATTGCGCAGGACTTGGCTAAAGTAGGAGTTAACATGCAACTGCGCACCATCCTTTTTCCACAATTGCTGCGCAACATGCTTCAGGGAGGATTCAAGGGTGATGCCTTTATGGTCGACTACTCCACCTCACAGACCCTAGATGGCATGCGTTACTACCGTCTCCATTCCTGTAATAATCATGCGGCTTGGTTTTGCGATGAGAGCATTCAGCCGCTGATCGAAGAAGCCAAACGCACTGCCGATCTGGAAATGCGCATCCAACTCACCCAGCAGCTTGACAAGTACTACCGCGATCAGGCCCAAACCCTACTCCTGTACCCGATCATGGGCCTTGACGGCGTCGGGCCACGAGTCACCCACTGGAAGCCTATGAACGACAATCTCATGTGGCATACAGTAGACGTCTAGGTGAATATAATATTTTGTTCCGGTATACAAATCGTCTCTGAGGAGAGCTAACCGCTATGGTAAGCAAATCGCCAGTGACCCGTCTAGAGAAAATTCAGGTGGCGACGCAGGAGACTTTGCGTCAATACGAAGGTGGCGGACTGCCGTACGATCCAGTGAAGTATCCACTTTACGGCTACTTCGAAATTGACCGCTTTAATTGCTCACCTTTCATCATGTTTACGAATAATGACTGCGCATCAACGGCAGGCTTTGTCGGCGGTTGGTCTTACGAGGAGATGTCTTTGGCCCTATGGGCAAACCTTTCAGCAATAGCTACCTCAGTGTTCGATATCGGGGCTTATGTAGGCCTTTATAGCTTAGTTGCGGCCTCTG
>Ga0315336_1002115_pt1 | contig 32420 bp, 19 predicted proteins | sample ASW5metaG_FD_204512 | JGI IMG/M metagenome (GOLD analysis project Ga0315336, IMG submission 204512) | Ammonia-oxidizing marine archaeal communities from Monterey Bay, California, United States - ASW #5 | ecosystem: Environmental > Aquatic > Marine > Intertidal zone | place: USA: California...
GTATCGCTACCTGCCCGGCGCCGAGGCCGGACGCCTTCATCCAGGCGGCGCGTGCGCTGGACTCCCGGAGAAGGCGGGCGGCGGACCACCACTCGATCGCGCCCCGCCGGTTCGAGAAACCGATGCATCGGGGCCCGTCGCCGGAGGTCTGCCACTGCCCGGAGTCGATTCCCCAGCCCTCGACGAGACGACCCTGAAGGGTGGAGCCGGTCATGCCTCGCCCAGCTTTTCCAGCACCGTGTTGGCGATCATTCCGACGTTGTCCATGTACTGCACGCTGAGTTCGTGGGCATAGAACTCCACATCGCGCGACCCCTCCAGGAAGGTAATCAGGCGCGCCATCGCCACTGAATCGAGCAGGCCGCTGGAGATCAAGGCCCGATCGTCGTCATAGAATTCCGGGTTGCGATTCGGGCGCACCTCAGTCGCCAGAAACCGGCGTACTTCATCGGCGATGTGCTGGAAAGTGTTGTCCATCATTCCTCTCTGATCCCCGCGATCCATGGCGCGAGTGCGGGCGTGAGTTTGTCGGCGATCATCCGGTGGGCTTCCGGGGTGGGATGCCCGCGTTTGTCCATGGCGAAGCGGGTCGGGTCGCCTTGCCCATACACCGCCTCGAGGCGCAGCGTATCGAACCCCGCGTTCCCAGCCCAGCCCTCCAGGTCGTCCGGGCTCGGTGGGCCGCAGGGCTCCTCAGATGTGGGCAGCGGAATGTAGACCCACAACGGCACCGCTCCGTGTCTCCGGGCCGCAGTCGCCATGCGCCGATAGGCCAGGCGCGTCGCTTGGTTGATGACTTCGAGGCTGGCCTCGTCATCCTCCTGCGACAGCGCATCCTCCGCGATGCGCTGCAAGGCGGGCGGCAACGCCTGGCCCTTTTCGACCCGTTTGCGCAGAAGCGCCCCAGTCAGAAGGCGATCGCCGTCGCAGTGGGCCGCAAACAGGACCACATCCGGGTCGAACGCGAGCGCCAGATCGAGGTGCACGACGTTCTCGACCGGGCTGTAGGCGGCCACCGCGAAGTTCAGGATTTCCACGGATGGACCGAAGTCTTCGTCCATCAGAGCCGGGAATTCCTCGCCGCTCGCCACCCGAAAACCCATCTCCGGCGAGGCCCCCATCAGCGCCACCCGCACCACGCCCGGCGTGCGGTCCACAGAGACGCTGTCGTCACGCATGCCGTGCTCATTGGATTGGAAGGGCCGCCCCTCCAGGATCCCCGTGGTCGACGCCTTCAGCTTGTGCCGCCGCAGATCGTCCGACAACTCGAACATCGGTTGCTCGTCCCATGCCGCAGCAACCTGCTGGCCGGTCTCTTCGGACCCGATCAGCCCCTCGTAGTAGCCGACCGGACCGTCAGTGGACTCGGCCGTCAAAGCGAGCATCGACGTGTCATCGGGAAACTCTGGAGCGCTCATGCCGAGAAGCAGCAGCGCGCTCCCGGCGCCGATCAGGGCCGGCGCGCGACGCAGCAGCGAATCGAAGTCGGGCAATCGCCCTTGGATGTCCAGCCACGAGAGCCCCACGCCAGCGGCGAGCACCGCGACGATCACGCCGCAAATCCGCGCCCACATCGCTGGGGTGCCGTTCCACACGTGACCCAGGATGGCGAACCACTCCTGCACCGAGCCACTGCACCACAGCGACCAGAGCACACAGGTCAATCCAAACACCAGCGCGGTGCCGCGAGTCCTAGCGATGGCCTCCTGCAGGGGTGGGAGAGGCGGCGGCGAGGGAACGTTGCCCCGCCGCGTCTCGACGACCGCGGACACCACCACTGCGGCGCCCGCGAGCCCCCAGAACAAGAGGTCGACTTCGGTGAACAGCACCTCTCCCTGGAGCCAGAACCACTGCCAGGAGTGCAGCGCCCAGGACACGACGAACACCGCGATGGTGGCCAGCACCAGGCCCCGCTCCATGCCCTGCTTCTTGCGATAGCGCATGAACACCGGGAAGTAGATGGTCTTCTGGAGGAAGTCCTTCCAGTAGATGTTGATGCGCCGCCACAGCTCGGTGTAGCTCGACGCGAAGAAGAACCACTTGTTCGTCGCCGGCAGGTTGAAGCCGAACAAGCAGAGCATGCCCACCGCGATGTGGAACATGCCCGAGATCCGCAGATACTGCAGGTAGCCACTCAACATGTACAGAGCGACGTGCTCGGGATTCTCGACCGCGGCGGCGTCGGGCACCAGGTACAGGCTGACGACTCGGTAGGCGAGCACGTGAGTGACCCCGAGCAACATCCAGGCCACACCCTTGCGGTGGATGGTGTCGGCCTCGATCACATAGTGGCCGGAGATGAACCGCTGGAAATCCACGACCGGGAACAGCGGAAAACAGAGGTTGGGGAGCATGAAGAAGTAGGCCAACCGGGTCTGGATCGGCACCGGCTTGCGCTCGTGGGGCAGGTCGTACAGGTAGATCATCAGCCGGAACATGAACATGGAGGCCAGAATCGGCAGCACCGCGTTCGCCCCGGGCACCTCGACCCAACCGACCCGAAGCGTGGCCAGCCCCGCGGTCATCGAGAGCACCACCCCGACCCGCGCCTTGTACGGGATCGGGAGGTGGCAGGCGCACAGCAGCGTCAACCCCGCCCCGAACAGCATCGCCGACCCCATCGGTCCGAACACGAGGACCGAGCCGACCACGCCGAGCAGGAGAAAGAACCACATCCGGAACTTCAACGGCAACAAGGCGTGAATGACGAAACCCACCACGACCAGGGGCATCAGCCTCGGCAGGCCCAGGCTCTCCTCGATGTGCAGCAGCGTCACTGCCGCCGCCACCATCACCAGGGCCACCAGCGTCACCACAGGTCCGATCCGATCTGCGTTGTCCACCGACTCCGTCATCAATCCGCTACTCCGGCCGTGAACGCAACCCAGCTTGCCTGTATACCAACGATTCGGCTAGCTTCACAGGCCAGCAGGCGAAGCGAGCAAAATGAGACCCGAAAACCGCGAGCTCGTCGGCATTGGCGATGTCATCCTCGCCGCGCACCCCGGATCGGGAGCCAGCTGGGTCGGCACCCTGCTGACCCACCTGGGCATCTTCTACCTCTCGGGTGAGGACGAGCTCCTCGCCGACGCGCAAAGTCAACGGGCGGGCGGCCTCGCGGAGGATCGGGAACGAGCGCTCCCCGGCGCTGAGGCGACCGGCCGGCCCAATGTCGGCGTCCAAGCGCAGCTGGAGCACCTGCCGACGCTCCGGGACCGAGACCGAGACCACGCGACGTGGCGAGAGCCCGTCCGCGTGATCAAGACCAACCTGTCCTCCCTGTCGTGGACCCCGCCCTGCCGGGTCTTGCTCCTGGTACGAGACGGCCGCGACGCGGTCCTGTCCCTGTACCACCACCGGGTGAACTTCTCGGACCTCGACGTGCCGCTGCTCGACTTCCTGACCGGAAACGACGGCGCCTGGCTGCCGCCGCCAATGAGCTGGGCCATGGCCAGCATGAGCTGGATTGGCTCGACCCCCAAAGACCAGATCCACCTCCTGAAGTTCGAGACCTGCAAGGCCGACCCACTCGAAGAGTTCCGCTCCATGCTGACATTCATGGAGATCGAGCGCACTGATGCCGAGATCGAAACCGCCATCGCAGCGAGCAGCTACAACGCCATGCGCCGCCAGGAGAGCGCGGCCATGGAGGAACATGGCGCCGAGATCGGCAGCGGCCGCATCATGCGCAAAGGCCAGGTCGGCGAGTGGCGCGAGGTCTACACGGAGCCGATGCTGGCGACGTTCAAGGGCATGCCGCGGCGGGCGCTGAAGCAGCTGGGGTATCCGGTAGACGAGATTCCTGGGTGAAGGTCGCCAGATAGGGCGCAGCAGTCACACCTCGATCCGCCTCGCCTCGGCTCCGATCCGCCCCTCATGACAGGCCTTGGTGAGCATGAACTCGCCCGAGTGGTCCGCCTGCACGAAGATCGCGTCGCCCACCTCCGCGCGGCAGGCGTCGCGAATCGTCATTGCGATGGCCGCCTGTGCCTCGGTCCGGGCGCCATCCAGGCCGGGAATCTCCTCGATGCGGCCCGCCTCGAAGGGCCGGCGCTCCACCCCACCATCGATCCCCGCAGCCGTGGAGAAGGCCACCTGTAGGGCGTCCTCCAGGCCGCCCGAAAAATCGACGAGCCAGCCCCTGGTCTCCTCGGCTCTGACCGAACGTCCCGTGATGAGCAGATCAACCACCCGCGCCCGGTCCTCTGGGCGCGCCTTCCGCAACGGCCAGTGGCAGGCCTCCATGCCCGGCACGACCGGGAGCGTCACCTCGGGAAAACCGAGCTCGACGCCGTCGACAGCCACCAAGTAGTGACAGTGCGTCATGAGCTCGAGCATGCCGCCGAGACAGCGCTTGCCTCCCACAAACCCGACCGAGGCGCGGAAATCCTCGTGCAGGCGCCGGGCGGTTCTCGAGAACCGAATCGCCACGTTTCGGCCGGATTCGATATCGGAAAGCGCAGGAAAGAACTCGCTGATTTCGGCACCGACCAGCTGAGTGGTGAAGTGGAAGTCGCCGGTCAGGATCAGCCGCTCGATGCCCGAGCTGATCAACCAATCCAGCGCCCGGTTGAGCTCGTCGTCGACGTCGCCGTTGTAGTTCTCGCGGCCGAGGGTCACGACCCCGACCTCGCCGTCGTGCTCGGCGTTCACGTACAGCTGCTGCCACTCGGGGGAGTCGATGGCGTCGAACGTCTCCGGATGCCAGCCGCACGCCGCCGCCTGCGGGTGAATCCGGTGGTAGCCCTCGCCCAGCGCAATCGCCCGCTCCGCGCCCATGGTTCGGATCATGCTCAGGATGCCCCGCCGATACTGGGCGCAGAGCTCTCCAATGATGTTCAGATGCGCCAGGTGCCCGCGCTTCTCGGCGAGCATCAGACTGGCCATCTGCACGAGCGGCCCGACGATCGCCACCTCGAGCTCACCCAGCTCGGCGGACGTGAGTGGTGTGCCACCGACCGGCCGTTTGTGGTTCGGCGGATACCACTCCAGACCGCTCTCTTTGCGCGCGGTGAGCACCGGCCCTGGGCTGAAGAGGTCGCCGTACTCCGCTTCGAGGTGATGCAGACACGACCAGGTGAGGAAGTTGGAGCTCTTTGACCCGATCGCATCGTGGGCGCGGAAGGGGTTCGGCCCGACGAGGTTGCGAATGCACCGGTCGAGCTTCCAGAACGGGAGATTTCCCCTCTCGCTCTCGCGAATTCCGGCCAAGGTGATCCCACAGAAAAGCACGTCGAGCACGAACGACCAGTTGTCGCCGACGGGCACCGGGATCAGGCCCAGAGTCCACATCAAGCGGGTCCAGGCGGAGGGCTCGGGCTCCACCACCTCGAACATCTTGTTGATCTGATGGGGGAACGCCGGATGAGCCACCGGAACCCCCAGCGCCTTGCTGGGAAACCCTGAGGTGACCGAACGGATCGCGATGCCGGGCACGGCCGCGCGGAACATGGCGTAGTGGGACTTCTTGAGCTCCAGCGCCTCCGGGATGGCTTCGAGGAGGAACCGCGGGGACGAGGCCAAGACGGCGTCCGGTACGGTATGGCCGTCGTAGGTGGCGCGGGTCACGTTGGCCATGATGCGCTCGGCGCCTTCGCTTCCGAAGACCTTGACCAGACCGCGGACCTGCCGCCCGATGCCGTCGGGCGCCCCCGGCAGATCGAGCGCGACGATCCGAACCCCGTGGGGCTCGAGGCGGGAACCGAACTGCATCACCTTTCCGGCGCCCACCACCCCGTTGGCTCCGGAGATCACCATGGAGCCGCGGGCCCCCGACGGGCCGAAGACTTCATCGACGAGATCGGCGGCGGACGCGGGAAGTCGGCCGTTCTTGAACAGGTCGTGGGGCGTGCCGAGACCGAGAGTCTCGAGGGTCGGGGTGCGCAGTGTTGTCGGCATGGCAAAGGGCCTTAGCCGGCCCCGAGCGCCCCCGCCTCTCCGAGCGGGCTGGCGACCTGAGAAGAATGCCGTCATGATTGGCGCTCTTCTCCGAGGCCGATGTGAAACACGGCGATTTCTCCACATTGGCATCGGACTACTCGCGCTACCGCCCGGGCTACAGCGCGTCGGTCCTCAGCGCCGCCCTGGGGCTGCTGGACGTCCCTCCAGCGGAGGTCGACGCAGCTGACATCGGTGCGGGGACCGGGATCTTCAGCCGCCTGCTGGGCGGTCGCGGCCTGCGTAGTGTGACGGCAATCGAACCCAACGACGATATGCGCCAGCAGGGGGTCCAGGACAGCGACGGCACGGGAATCACATGGCGAGACAGCAGCGGCGAGCAGACCGGTCTGCCGAGCGCCAGTCTGCACCTGGTCACGACGGCGTCGAGCTTTCACTGGATGGACTTCGAGCGCACGACGATCGAGTTTCACCGCGTACTCCGACCGGGGGGTCGGCTGCTGGCGCTCTGGAATCCGCGATTGATAGAGACCAACCCGCTGCTGGTCGACATCGAGGCTGAGTTGAGGCGGCTGGTGCCGGACCTGAAACGAGTCTCCTCCGGAAAGTCCGAGTTCACCGCCACTCTGACCGAGAACCTTCTGGCGAGCGACCACTTCGATGACGTGCTCTACCTGGAGGGCCGACACTCGCGCAGGTTCACGCCCGAGGCCTATCTGGGGGTCTGGCGCTCGGTCAACGACGTGCAGGTCCAGGCGGGCCCGGAGCGGTTCGCGGCCTTCCTGTCCTTCATTGAAGACCGCATCGCTGGCCGGGATGTCGTCGCCGACTACCGCACCGTCGCGTGGTGCGCCCGGGCGTCGAGATGAGGAACACGCGCCAGGGTCGCCTGATCCTGCTGACTGGCCTCTCCGGCGCGGGAAAGACGACGCTCGGGTATCGCCTCACCGAGCATCTCGAGTCCTTCGGACCGCGGCCCGTGCATTTCATCGACGGAGACGTGACGCGCGCATTCTTCGGCCGTGACCTGGGCTACTCGGAGAGCGACCGCGAGCGCGGGACCTGGCGTATGGCATTCGGCGCCTACACGCTGGTGCAGCAGAACGTCGACGTCGTGATGGCCAACATCGCCGGCTCCAAGGGCACCCGGGACCGCCTCCGCGCCAAATTTCCGCACTATGTCGAGGTCTACCTGGACGCGGAACTCAGTGTGCTGAAAGACCGCGACGTCAAGGGTGTGTACGCGACGGCCCTCGAGCAGGATCCTCCACAGATGGTTGGGGTGGACCTCCCCTATGACGTGCCAGAGTCCCCCGACGTGGTCACCTGGCCCTACAAGGAGTCGGTCGACGAGAGCCTGGCTCGCCTCATCGACTTTCTGCTTCGGCAGGGACCCGAGCTCGGGGGCAAGGCAGACACGCTCCAGAGCCTGCAGGGATTCCTGAGCGGAGCGTCGCTTCTCCCCCAGGTCGTCGTCAGCCAGTCCCAGTTTCGGGCCGAGCCCACCCTCCAGGCCCACCGCATCCGCGACCGCCTGCAATCCGATCGAGTGATGGTGCGCAGCTCCTGCTCCAAGGAGGACGCAAACGCGCGCTCCAACGCCGGGTTGTTCGAGAGCGTTCGCGACGTAGCCGTGCAGGCCGCGGCCCTCGAAGGGGCCATCGAGACGGTGGTGGAGAGCTACCGTCGCGGCGAAGAGCCCGAGCCGGAATCCGCCCAGATCCTCATTCAACCCATGCTGACCGATGTCGATGTCAGCGGGGTCGTGTTCACCCGGTACGAGCACGCCGACTCGCCGTATTTCATCGTCAACTACGACCCGGACTCCCGGTCCACCGATACCGTCACCAGCGGACGTGGGGGAGAGACCGTCTTCATCAGCCGCTTCCTCCCTAAGGAACGGTGCCCACCGAGGTGGGTGCCGATCCTGGAGCTGGTGAGTGAGCTCGAGGGGTATTTCCCGGGTACGCCGCTGGACATCGAGTTCGCGGTCGCCAACGGAGAGCTCTTCTTGCTCCAGTGCCGCCGGCTCGTGCTCCCCAGCATCGATCGGTCCCTGGAGCAGAGTGCCGCAGAAGTGCTCCGCGAGCTGGCACTGCGCTTCGAACGCTGCTGCGCACCACAGCCACCCCTCGAGGGCCAACGCACGGTGCTCTCGAACATGGCGGACTGGAACCCGACCGAAATGCTCGGAGAGAAGCCGAGTACCCTCTCCTACTCCCTGTATCGAGACCTGATCACGGAGCGGGTCTGGCACCAGGCCCGGACCTCCCAGGGGTACTTCGACGTGGGCGTGGCTCCCCTGATGTTGAGCATGGCGCGCCGGTCCTACATCGATACCCGCGCGAGCTTCAACTCCCTGACTCCAGCCTTGCTCGCGCCCGACATCCGGAGGCGCCTCGTCGATCACTACCTGCAGCGCTTGACCGACGACCCGGTCGCCCACGACAAGATCGAGTTCGAGGTGGTGCACAGCTGCTTCGATCTGACCGTCCGGCAGCGGCTCGACCAGGTCCCCACACTCACCGCCGAAGAGCGGGAGCACACGGCTGCGGTGCTCCGCGATCACACGAACCTCCTCCTGGACGAGGCGCTCATCGACGCGGACCTGAAGCGGCTCGACGCCCTTGACGTGCATGTGAACCGCATCGGAGCCCTCGAGGACGGCGGCCATTTCTGGGAGAGCTTCTCGGCCGCCCACTCGCTGTTGGAGCAATGTCGCCGCCTGGGCACGCTGCCCTTCGCTCGGCTGGCGCGGCTGGGGTTCGTCGCCCGGAGCTGGTTGCGGTCTCTCGTCGCTGTCGGCGCCCTGGACGCCGACGACTGCGCCCGGTTCCTCTCCGAGATTCCCACAGTGGCGTCGCGGTTCCGAGCGGACCTCGGCCGTGCCCAGTCCGGGCAGCTCAAATGGGACGACTTCATGACGTCGTTCGGCCATCTTCGAATGAGCACCTACGACATCACCGCACTCAGGTACGACCAGATGCCGGTCGCCGTGTGGCACTCCCCCTCCCCTTCGCAACCCGCATCGCTACAGGAGTTCCCCTCCCCGCCTGGCGATGTCGCCGCCATCGACGAGGCCCTGGAGACGGCGGGATGTCGACTCGACGCCGTTGGGCTGTTTCGGTTCATCGCCAGCGCGACCCAGGCACGGGAAGAGGGCAAGTTCCGTTTCACGCGCGCGCTGAGCGCAGCCCTCGAAAACCTCGCCGCCGGCACCGAGAGGTTGGGTTGCTCGCGAGAGGAGACGCAGTTCGTGTCCCTGTCGACCCTCCTGCGATTCAGGAACCCCGAGTTCGCCTCCCGAACCCGGGCGGCCGCCTACCTTCGCGGGCGCATCGACGAGAAGCGTCACGAACGCCATGTGTACGACTTGATCAAGCTCCCCGCGGTCATCGCGTCCACCGACGACATCGAAGTGGTGACCCTCACCCCGTCGCGACCCAACTTCATCACCACCCAGAGCGTGACGGCCGAAGTCGTCTGGTTGACCCCATCGAGCCAGGTCGGAGAGGTCGAAGTCACCGGCCGCATCGTCTGCGTCGAGAACGCCGATCCCGGCTACGACTGGGTGTTTGCCTTCGGCATTGCGGGCCTGGTCACCAAGTACGGCGGCGCCGCATCACACATGGCCATTCGGTGCGCCGAATTTGGTCTTCCGGGCGCCATCGGTTGCGGCGAGGCCCGGTTCGAGCGCCTGCGTGGGGCGCGCTTGCTGCGTCTCGACTGCGAGAAAGAGGAGGTCTCGGTTGTCTGACCAGACCCTGACGGTCGCGATCACCATGCGGCGATCGGACGCCACCGACTACGTCGAACCCCGAGACGCCATCTCCCACGATTGGATCGCGTTCCTCGAGGCCCACCGAATCCGTCCGGTCCTGATACCCACCACGGTTCGCGACCCGGTCGGTTTCGTCGTCGCCATCGGCGCCCAAGCGCTGATCCTCTCCAACGGCGAGAACGTCGACGGGGGGCCGAGAGATCAGACGGAAGCGGCACTCTTGACCCATGCCCTGTCGTCCGCACTCCCCGTGATCGGCGTCTGCAGGGGGCTTCAGTTCGTGCAGACCTACTTCGGAGGGCCGCTGCGCTCGGGACTTCGGGCCTCGGGACACGTCGCGACGGTCCACGAGATCGCGCTCGACGGGTTGCTGCGGGACCAGACCGGCCTGTCGACGTGTGAGGTCAACAGCTACCACGACCAGGGGGTTCACCTCTCCGAGCTCGCCGCCCCCCTACATCCGCTGGCCACATGCGGAGAGGTGGTAGAGGCGGCCGGACACGACGCGAGTCCACTCCTGGCCGTGCAGTGGCACCCCGAGAGGAAAGGCTCATGCGCCGCCCTCGACCAATACATCTTCGGCCCATGGCTCAGAGAGAGAGTGCAGTGAAGACGACCATTGTCATCCCGGCGGCCGGACAGGGCACGCGGCTGCGACCCCTGACCGACGACATCCCCAAGTGCATGGTCGCCGTGCACGGCAAGCCCCTCCTGCATTGGCAGCTGGCCGTCCAGGCCGATGTGGACGCCGAGGTCGTGGTGGTCTGCGGATACCGACCGGACAGGATCGACGCACCTGGGGCGATCTTGAGAGACAACCCCGACTATTACTCGACGAACATGGTCCGCACGCTGATGTGCGCCGAGGGCGATTTCGGCGACCACCTGGTCATTTCGTACGGCGACATCATCTACGAGACGCCTCTTTTGCGCGGGCTGATCGACTGCCCCGACGAGATCGCGGTCGTCGTCGACAAGGATTGGCTGCCGTACTGGAGGCAGCGCTTCGAGGACCCGCTCTCCGATGCCGAGACCCTGCGCCTGGACTCGGGCCGAATCACCGAGATCGGCGGCAAGCCAGACAGCGTCGACGACATCCAGGGCCAGTTCATCGGACTGGTCGGGTTTCGCAGCCGAGGCCTGGAGTGGATGAGGCAGGTCATCGCCGAGGCACAGCAGCTCCAGTCGAAGGGCGAGACCCTTCCTGGATGCCCTCGAAACCTCGACGGGCTGTACACGACCGACCTGCTCCAGGAGCTCATCCGGCGCGGCCACCCGGTCACTCCCGTGTTTTCCGATGGCGGGTGGCTGGAGGTGGACTCCGTCTCCGACCTCGAGCTGGCCGAGAACTTGTCGACCTCAAGGGAAGGTCAGCTGCGCATTCTACGCTGACTTTCGCGCCATCCAGACGGCCGTATGGTAGGGCACCTCGATCGTCGATCCGCGGGACAGCACCACCCGCTCGATCCGCTCGATGATGGCGCCGAACTGATCTGCGGCCTGGCGCTGGAGCGTGCCATGAGACCTCCAGGCGTCGACACAGGCGGTCGAGTCCATCGGCACCGAGAAGCGGAATCGCTCCTGATGGATGCTGGAGAACAAACCCGATTCCCGAAGAATCGGAGCCTGGTCCTGACGGCGATTGCCGTAGTCGTACCCGGGAATCGAGGCCTTGATGACGCCTTCGATCTCGCTCTGGAGGTCATCCTCCAGGTCGCGGTGGTTCCACAGACACGCCATCCAACCGCCAGAGGTGAGGATGCGACAGGTCTCGGCCATGGCCAGGCCTCTGTCCGTCACGTTGAAGGACGACCCGAACGTCACCAGGGGGTAGGTGTTCGCGTCGAGCCGGGTGCGTTCACCCGTTCCCTCCGACCACTTCACCGGCATTCCCGCGGTGTTCGTCTCGCCGTGAGAGCGCATATTGTCGTTGGGTTCGACCGCGTGCACCGTCAACTCCAAGGCCGCCAGCCGCTTCGCCAGCTTGGCCGTTCCGGCTCCGAGGTCGGCGACCCGATCCCCCGGCTTCACACCCGACGTCGTGACGATCCAGTTGATCGCTGCGTCGGCGTACTCGGCACGCCGGTCGTAGCTCGCCGCCAACTCCGAATAGTCCCAGGCCACTTGCTCGCCCATTCAGTCGTACTCCGTCCGCTCTGGCCCTACATGTCGACGCAGGCCAACGGGCCATAGTAGGACGTATCGTGGCCCCACACGAAGCAGTTGCCGAGGCTATCCTCCAGGTAGTACGTCAGGAACGGGTCCTTTTCGGCGTCGAACAGGGTCGCGCCATCGGCCACGTCGAGGGCCGAGCAACTCGAGACCTCGGGGATGTTGGCATTGATGCCAATGCTGTGACAGAAGTTGAAGTTCGCGTATCCCTCGAAGCAATCCTCTCCGAACCAGCCATTTCCAGAACCGGTCTCGGCCATGCCGAAGCTCCAGGCCGTTTCCAACAGGGGATCAGTGATCGCGATGTCCACCGAGTCGTCGCAGTTGATGTCCGGCAGGCTGTCGCCGTCGGTGTCCAGGGGCGTGAGTCCGTCGTCGTTCCACTGAACGGACACCACAAGTTCCCCGGACTCGGTGGTGTCGGTGTCGGGGCGGCCGGTGTCGGTGGTGTCGTAGTCGTATTTGTCAGACACCCCGTAGCAGGCCGACAACACGAGCACTGCCGCGCCGCCTGCCAGGCTGCCCAGCGTGCGGGAGGCCGGCGTCGGTGCCGAACAGAACGGGCAGTCGCTCTCGGCGACGCGGATGAAACGATCGCATCCCTCACAACGAATCATGGTCATCTACTCCTCGTCGGGCATCCTACCCGAGCCTTGCTGTAAGTTGCTGGCCCCCGTGTCGTTTGCCAGGTGAAACCCACCGCGAGGCTGACGATGAAACGATGGCAACTGACCGCAGGCCTGGTGGCCGTCGCCGGCGTCGCCGCCCTCCTCGCGCCGCGCATTCAGGGCCTGACGCAGAGCCCCGATGTCCAGCCCGAGATCGTTGCACCGGTCGAGCTCGAGATTCCCGAGGTCCTCGACCTTCGCGAGTCCCCGCTCCACGAGCGCATTGTCGAGCCCCCGATTCCAGAGCTCGTCAACGAGCCCATACAAGTCGAACAGCCCGTGACGCCGCCTGTGCTTCCCAAGAAGATCGACCCCGTGTTCTGGGACGACTGCATGGGATGCGGAATGGGCTAGACCTCGCCGAAGCTCAGTTCGCTGAAGCTCGTCAGGAACTGCTGCAGCGTCAACAGGAAGATGCCCTCGTCCTTTCCATCGTCGGCGCCGTCACCCGCTCGGTCGGGCTCGTTGGTGCCGTGCGGGTTGCGCATACGCACCTTGGAAGCGGCGACATCGACTTCACTCGCCTTGGCGTCGTCGAAGTCGTCAGGCGATGCGGTCACGACCGCTCCATCCTGGTCGATGAGGGCGACCCCGAGGATGTTGTAGGCGTGGCTGGTGAAGACCGAGCGCCGGTCCGGGCTGGCGTCCTCTCCGAAGTTGGTGGCGATCAACGCCTGGTTCAGGAGATTGCCCAGATCGCCTCCCGACGCGGGCGATTCGAGAATCGGGAAGGCTCCCGGCGCGGTCAGCGCCTCCGCAGCGACCCGCACCGCGGCGAGCAACTTCGGTTCGTTTTCGTCGGTCGAGCCGGCGTATGCAGTGCACGTGTCGCTCACGGTCGCCAGCGCGGCGATCGTCTCGGTGACCTTGTCGGCGCTCAGTTGTTCCTCGGCATCGGAGTCCCCTATCGAGGCGGCACGACGGCCATGCAGTGCGGCGGTCGTGTTGAGTGCGGCGATGTTCAACCGGCTGGTGGTGGTAGCGTCATCGGCGCTCGCGGTGATCATGAGGGTCTTGTCGCCCTCGGAGGTGCCCCCGTTCTGGTGTTGGAGCCGGAGTAGATTCCGCACCACATCGACGTTGCCGCCGGTGATGCCGGCGCCGACCAGCGTGTTCAAGTCGAGCACGCCACTCGCGGCGTCCGGGCCATAGAAGATCGGGTAGGTCTCGGACTCCTCGCCGCCCTCGTCGACCAGGTTCCACCCCGACTGCGTCCCGTCGAGTGCCTGGCGCCCGTCGTTGCCATGCTGTTGGGCGTACGCCGCGAATGCCTTCTCCATGAGGGGCGCCCACAGCGCCATTTCGTAGTCCTCGGAAGCGATTGTGGCGAGCATTCCCTCGCCGCCGCGCTCGATGATCTTGGAGTACCAGCTCGTGGCGACCGGCTCGTCGCCAAACCGCAGCTCGTTGCCCAGCAGCTCGCCGTCGTCGTTCTTGAACTCGAGGTCGTTGGATACCGTGTAGGACGACCGAACCCACTCGGCGCCGTCGTGGTGGTAGAGCTGAACGGTGGCCCCTTCGGAGTCGCCGGTGATCATCTCGGAGATGTGGCTCGCGTCCTGGCTCACGACTGCAGTGAGGGTGGCGAGGAAGAAACAGGAACCCAGGTTGCCCTGTTCGATATCGGCGATCGCCGGAGCACCGCCAATGAAGAGGCTGTCCTCGATGGGATACCGCTTTCGATGCGGCTCATCGACAGAACCGTACAGCTGCATGATCTGTTGGTAGCCAGCCACCGATTCGATGGGGTTGCGGATCAGGTCGTACAGCTCGGAGGCATCGGGTGCGGCATCGGAGATGAGCGGGGCATCTTCGCCCGTCAGCACTTTGGCCAGCATCTCTTCGGAGAAACCCTCGTCTGAGCTCTCGCTGAAGACGGGGTCGGACGAACTCGTGGTCTCCTCGCCTTTGTCGTTGGTCATGTGAGATGGATCGTCGTCCGAAAATCGCAGTGTGCGACCTTCGCGAACGCCCACGTCGACGGGGCCACCCCCGACCACATTCGCAGCTACGCGCTCGGCCTCGACCTCGGCACTGCCCCCGCTGCTCTCGCCCTCGGCGTTCTGCTGCCACCAGTGCGTGACCTCGTGGGCCACCAGCTCGAGACTGGGATCTTCGTCTCGGAAGACCACATCTTCGCCCCGGGCGAATCCCGACACCCCCAGTTTGGCGGCTGCGGCACTCCCGGTGTGCGCTCGAACACCCGATAGATCGCCGCCAAACGCCGCCTCGAGCTGCGACAGATATGGCAGCGAAACGGCGGTCCCGAGCCCCTCGGAGAGCCCAGCATCCTGGACGGCATCGGAATTGGATACCGCGGGACCTTGGGACGCCGCCGCTTCTGGGCGCGCCTGCGGCCCGCTAGATGGTCCACCACCTTGCTTCTTCTTGGATGCCATATCGAACCCGCACTGAGGAAATGCTCCTCCAATGTAGCCGATCGGGTCGCACTCCGGGTTGCGGACCCACCGGATTCTGTCGGATCGAGCGCGTCAGAAGTGCCTGGTATAGAGGGTCGAATGGAGATCGGGCCGGGTACCAGTATTGGAGGTCGGTACGTCGTCCAGCATGAGCTGGGGCGCGGCGGGTTTGCCACTGTCTTCGCCGCCAGCCACTCGACCCTGGGGAGCACCCACGCCCTGAAGGTCCTCCACACCTCCACCTCCACTCTGAACCAGCGCTTGCTGAGCGAGGGACGCGCGCAGGCGCAGCTTCAGCACCCCAACATCGTCTCGGTGACCGATGTGGTTCAGCTCGAGGAGCACGTCGTTCTCGTCATGGAGTTCATCGACGGTCCCAGCCTCGACGCCCTCCTCGCAGCGCGTCGGCTGACTCTTGGAGAGGTCGACCTCATCGTCCGGGCCCTTCTGAGCGGTGTCGCTGCCGCCCATGGACGGGGCCTGGTCCATCGGGATCTCAAGCCCGCCAACGTGTTGATCTCCTGCGCCGGCTCGCAGGTACAGCCGAAGATCACCGACTTTGGACTGGTGAAGGTCCTCGATGCAGAAGGTGCGGGTCTGACGGCGTCGGGCGTGGGCATGGGGACGCCGGCCTACATGGCGCCCGAACAGTTCACAGCTGCGTCCGAGGTCGATGAGCGCGGCGATATCTACTCCCTCGGGTGCATCTTCTACGAGCTCTATTCGGGACGGCGGGCGACGATTGCGGATGGCGTGTTCCAGCTCGCCCTCGTTGCCGAAACGGGCGATCGTCCTTCCCTTTCCGAATTGGCACCCGAGACACCTCCGCGGCTGGCGGCCCTCATAGAAGAGGCGTTGAGTCCCCAGCCGGAGGATCGGCCGAGATCCGTCGCGAAGATGTTGGAGCGGTGGACGGCAGCTTCGACATCGGAAGCAGACGCACATCGCACGCTGACCGACCTCGCTTCTGGCGCCGGCGCGGCCTCCGGTCGAAACCCGACAAATTCGACAATGACCTCGCTACCAGTGGAGGAGCAGGCAACGCGGAGCGAACCGAGTCGGAGTGGGCTGTGGACGGCAATTGCCGCGGTGGGCGTGGCGGTGGCTCTGGTCGCGGTCGGGGTCGGCTCCATCGACTGGAGGGTCCCGGCGGACCTGGAGACAACGGGCGAGCCCAGAGAATCGAGCACCCCCATTGTCAGCGACGATCCCGCAACACAGCGCATCTTCGAACGAGCAATCGAGCACATACTGAACGCCGAGGCGACACTGAGCAAGCCGCTGTTCGCCGAGGTTGCCGAACGGGAACCCGAGAGCGCGATGGCGCTGATCTGGGCGGCGACCACGACGGCGCCCCCGACGTCCTTCGAACTGGCCGAACGGGCACGGCTGCTCGCCGTGGGAGACGACCCCGTTTCCCAATTGATTCGCCTCAAGGCGCGATCACAGGCCGGAGATCACGATGAAGAGGCCTGGCAGACATTGATGGAGTCTCATCCCGAGCTGCCATTCATGCATTTGTTCTACTCGTCGAACCTTCGGTCCGCAGATCCCCACTTGATGTTGGCCGGCGCGGATCGCTACCTGGCAGCGAGGCCCGACCAGGCGGCTGCGCACTGGCAGGCCGCCAGATATCGCGTCAATTTTGGACAATTCGCCGAGTCCCAGGCCGTCATCGACAATGCCTTGGAGCTCTTCCCAACGTCGTCTGGCCTGCTCGATCTCAATGTCACCATCGCCGCCCTCTCTGCCGACTGGCCAAGGGTCCTCGTCGGCGTGGAATCGGCGCTCAAGTTCACCGTGGACGACCGCCGATTGCGGGAATCCCAAGCCGTTGCGCATATCCACCTGGGCAATCATCAGGCCTACGGCGAACTGCGGGAGCGTCTGCTTCGCGATGCTCCGTTCGAGGACCAGGTCCACACCCTGGGTCGTTTCGCAACCACTCTCATTTCGGTCGGCAGGCCCGCCGAGGGCTTCGCGCTCTATGACCGCTGCATCGCGTTGGCCAAAGAAGTCGACGACGCGGGCCAAGCCCTCATCTACGTGGTCGGCGCCGCGAAGCTGGCGATCGCGACCAACCGATTCAGCCAGGCGCTGGAGTACGTGGACAGTGCGGTACCGCTGATGTCTGATCCGAGGGTCCCCCAGACTCAGCGCGACGCCGGGTACACCGAATTGCTGTCGATCGAGGCGGTCGGCGCCTTGTATCTGGACGACCGACAGCGCTCCGAGCGCGCCTCCAAGCGTTTGAAGAGCCTGGACCGAGACGGGCGATACGGTCCAGTCGAGAGCCACATTACGAACGTCGATGTGGCCCTTCATGAGCTCCGGCGCGAACTCTACGAGCCGTACGCCGCCTCGAAGTTGCGAGAATACGAACAGAGAGGGCTGACGGTGAGTCTCGCCATGTTGGCGTTGCATCACGCGGCAGCCGAGTCGCCCGATACGGTCCCCTGGCTCGAGCGCATTTTCGAGCCGAAGAAGCGCATCCCCGCTGCACCCAACACAAATTTTGAGGTGGCGGCGCTGGTCACTCTGGCAGAGCTCGGTATCCCAGAACAGGCAGAGCGCGCGTTGGCGATCTACGACGACCGCTGGCGAGATCCGGAGCCCGACCACCCCGTCGCGGTAAGGGCCGAGGCGGCGAGACGCCGGCTCTCGGACGGATCCAGATGACGGCGTCAGTCGCTCACATCTGCAGCCAGCGAAGCGCGCTCGATGACCGGATCTGGTCGCTGTCGACGGTCAGCGGTTGACCCGCCAAGAAGCGCTCGTACTGCTCCACCAAGACCCGCGCGGCCCCCTCTTCGAGCAGCCGTGAGGCGTACCTCCGCAGCTGTTCCGGACTCCCCTCGGCCAGCGACCGATCCCCGTATCGAACCGAGAGCAACACCGACGCCATTGCCGTGATCAACCCGCCTTGGGGGTGGTCGTGTTCCGCCGCGGCAACTCGCGCACGATGGAGTTCATCCTCGGCGTTTGTCGGTCGATTTGCGGCCGCTAGCGACAGGGCGTGGATCGCGCGGGCGTGCACCGCCCGGTCGCGCAGATACCCGCTCGCGGCTTCGACCGCCCTTCCGCTGCTGCGCACCGCGCGCGCCGGGTTCGACTGTTCCAGGGCCACCATCGCCAAGCCGACGTTTGCATAGTAGAGCAGCAGCGGACTGGTGCTTGCGTCGACACTCCCTAAGGCGGCGAGGCATTCCTGGTGCGCCTCATCCAGTCGGCCCAACTCGATCAGCGCCCAGGCCCGGCGTGCGCGAACTGCAGAAACACCGACCTTCTGCCCGAGCCTGTCGATGAGGCCCATGGACGCCTGCCAACTGTCGAGGGCGTTGACGTAGTCGCTGTCGAACTCGAACTCCAGGGCGGCGTGGGCCTCGAGATGCGCGAGTTGGAAGGGCAGCGCCTCCTCGATCGCCATGCGCCGTGCCCGCCGTCGCATGGGGCGCGCGGCGGCCCAGTTGCCTTCGTAGATCAACCCTCGAAGCTGAAGGACCATGGCGACCACCGCGCTGCGTCGATCGGCTCCTCGCTCGAGGATGTCGGTGGCGGCGGCGAGAGTATCGCGCAAGATCTGAGGTTCCGAAGCGTGTTTTCCCGTAGCGCGACAGGCCAGGACCCACTGGGCGTCGATCACGGCGGCGTATTCGACATCTCCGGCGTCCGCTGCGTGAGAGCGGGCGCGCTCGAGGGCGAGGATGCCGAGCTCGGGCTCCTGGTTGATCTCGTGGGCCATGGCCCGCTCGGCGTGAGCGGCGGCGGCCAACGTGCTCGGCGGCCCATCGTCGACGAGGGCGAGCGCCCCATCGAGATCCGCGACGGCCAGGCCGTATTTGCCCAGCTCGAATCGCGCCCGGCCCCTCGCCAGCAGCAGAACGGCTCGGCTGGCATCGTCCCCCTCCTCCGCGATGGCGTTCAGCGCCTGGTCGACAATGCGTTCGCGCCCTTCGGCCGATCCGCGCGCGCTCCACCAGGCATCGATGGCCACCGCGAGAGGAGTGGCGGACCCGGGTCGCGTCCGGACTGCGCACTCCAGGGCATGGAGCAGATCGAATCCGATCTCCTCGAGCACCCGCATCGTCTCGACCGTCACGACCCCGGTGGGCGGAATGCGCAGCGAACGGGCGACCCGCGCGCAGTAGACAGCATGACGATTTCGGAGGGATTTCCTCCTCTTCTGCCCGAGCTGCTGTTCGGCCAGGCCACGAATGGTCCGCAGGATCCGATACCGCGACTCTCCGTCGGGGCCCGGGGCTGCTTGCTCGATCACCGAGGCGTCGACCAGCTCGACGATGATGTCCGGGAGCCATTGACTGTCGGCTGGCAGGGCCAGTACCTCCTCGGCCGCGTCCAGGCCGAAGGCGGCGCGAAATACGCTCATCCGGTTCAGAGCAACGCGACAATCGGCGGAGAGATGGGCCAGAGACCACGCGATGGCGTCGCCGAGCCCGTGGTAGTCCTCGCCTTGGCTGCGCTGGCGCAGGAGCCGGAACGGCTGATCGAGTCGCGCCACCAGGTCGGGTAGCGTCATGGTGCCCGCCCGCGCCGCGGCCAGTTCGACAGCCAGGGGGAGTCCGTCTAGCGCCGCGACCAGAGTCGCCCGCAGACGCTCACTCTGCAATGCGGCCTCGGTCGGGAGGCGATCGAGAAGCAGCTGCATCGCGGCGGCCTCCGGAAGCGGCGCGACCGAGACGCGGGTGGAGTCGACAAAGGTCCCGGCTCTCCTGGAGGTGAGCACGATATCGGTCAGCGGGAGTTGAGAGCGCCACCGCGACAAGGCCTCAGCGAGACCAGAGGCCACCTGATCGACGTTGTCGAGAACGAGGAGGGTGACGCCGCGGCTGCGAAAAGTCTCCGCGGCGATGTCGAGCCGAGCGGCGTCGTCGGATGCCGCCGCACTCTCGACGTGCCCACCCTCGTCCAGCTTGGCCAAAAGGGTCGGGATATCACGAGTATTGGACAAATCCACCCAGGCGACAGTCGCTGTCGGGCGCCGGAGCGCAACCTGCTGAACCAGGCGGGATTTGCCGACGCCTGGTGCTCCGGTCACCAGCACCAGCTCCCCTGCCGAGACCAGGAGTCCGTCGAGTGCAGCGATCTCCCGAGAACGACCCACAAAACTCGTGAACCACCGTGGGATGGCCAGGATCGCCGGCGACACTGGCACGCGCTGCCGGCTCGCTTTCGGCGTCGAGGTGGTCGGCATGAACGCGTAGCCGTCTCCCTGGACCGTGATCAGGTTCCGAGGGGCAGTCGGATCCGCCTCGACCTTGGCCCGGAGCCGATGCATGGCCACATCCACCGCCCGATGGGACCGGGACCGCTCGTAGCCCCACACGTGCTTGAGCAGCTCGTCCCTCGAGAACGACTCGCCGGGCCGCGAAGCGAAAAAGCCGAGAAGTCGGGCTTCGAGGGTCGACAGGCGCCCGCCTCTCAGCCCGACGATGCGTCGGTCGCCCAGAGAGACTTCACATGCGGCGAGTTCGACTTTGGAGAGCGTGTTCAGGGTGGATCCATTCACGGTCGGAGTACTAGTACAGGAGAACACGCTCGATCTCAAACCAGCCGTCGACCGGTGCTGCCACCGCATCGAGGAACTCAACGACGGGGTCCAGCCGGATGGACTCCACGTCTCCGACAAAGGCCTGCCCAGGCGGGAGCGGAACCGTCGTCAGGTCGAACACCAGGGTCTGAAAGGAGAACAGGTAGGCGTTGGTCGCAAAGCTCCGATTGATATCGATGCCGCCGTAGTTCGAGGTCCAGTACATCGTCACATCGTCGTTATTGAACGTATTGCTGGTTCTCAGGGTCACTTCGAGGGTGGTGAACAGCGATGCGTCGACCGGAACCGGCAGGGCCAGCGCGACGTTTGGATCGGTGCCCGCAGCCTGGGAATGGAAGCGGAGTACGCCTCCGAGCACATCGAGTGTCGGCGCCGCCCCCGGATCGGCAGCCACCCAGCCCTCGGTGTCGCCGTCGTTCTCGAAGGTCCAGTCGAACCCATTATTTCCGGTGACCGACCACTCCTCGATGACCCCGTCCGCTGCGAGGTCGGCCTGCAGGCGGATGACCGGATAGCTGTCGGCACTGAGTCCGGAGAGCAGCAGAGTGCGCGACGTAAAGCCCACCGAGTTGTTGGGGATCGCGGAGTCGGGGATCAGCACGCCGTCGCCGTCCAACACCTGGAACTGGATGGTGCCGCTGCCTTTGATCTGGATTCGGTCCCAGTTGCGCACCCCACCAAAGAGGCTGAAGACGATGGGTGCCGAGGTCACAGATCCCGGGTTTTCCGCCAGGTATTGGGTGCGAACATAGGAATACGAGCACGCGCCGGCGCTCACGGTCCCGTTCGGGTCGACGTTCACCTCGATGTTGCCATCGGCGGCCTCGTCCGAGATGTCGTCGATAGCGAACACCTTGGACCGCTCGGAGCACTGCACGCCCGGATACCAGCTGGGGCTCAGGATATCGACGCCGTCGAGGAAGATCGCCGGCAGGTAGCGGTCGGCCTGGGAGTAGTAGCCCTGTACCGTCACCGTGATCGTGGCCGGGGTGCCGAGTTGTGTCACCGGCGCGGTGATGTTGTGGATCATCGGCGTTCCCCAGCCGGTCTGGATCACGTTCGGGCCGGTGTAGTCGAAGTCGATGGCGGGCAGCGGAGTGAGTTCAGTCGGACCCGCGACCGTGTCATAGAGGTCATTCATGGCGAACTCTCCCTGGACGGTCTGCCTCCAGTACGCCGGCACCACCGAGCTCGTCTCGATGCTCACGGCCTGCGGGGACGACCAGGTGCTCCAGCGGTAGTCGATGCTGTCCTTGGCTCTCACCCGCCAGAAATACGTCGTGTCGTCGGTCAACGGTCCCGAAGCGTGGCTCTCCGTGAAGATCTCTCCGGAGGTCGACGGGGACGAGAAGTTCACGTCGGTGTCCCACTGGACCTCGTAGGTGATGGGGTCGAGGTCGGGATCGAAGCCGACCCACTCGAACACCGGTGAGTCGGTGTCCAGGACCGCGCTGTTGCCCGGCGCAGTCGGTACCGGGACTGCGGGTGCGGTGTTCCAGTCGGGCATGTCGATGTCGTCGATCCACACCTCATTCCACGGTGCGTGGCCGCCATCTACGTACAGAGAACGCTCGTATTCCCAGGTCAGGACCCGATCCGGTCCGCCGGGCCCAGTGGCCAGCACGGGGTACGAATACTCGATCCAACCGGTGTCGGGCCCGGAGACGGCGACCTGTTCGATACCGTCGATGTAGAAGCGGAAGTAGTGCTCACCCGGCTCGGAGTTGACCCACGCCCAGAACGACACGATGGTGTTCTGCCGGACCGACAGCGACAGCTCCAGGGTCGCGATATCGCCGACGTCGTGGAAGGGGCTGGTGCGCATACAGTAGTTGCCACCGTGGCAGTAGCTCGGGTCCGTCTCGATCTCGAAGGGGTAGAACCCGTTGTGCACGTAGTCGAAGCGGGAAAAGTCTCCGGTTTCGAAGTCCTCGTCGTTGTCGAAGGGCGGATCGGCCGGCACACAGGTGAAGGTATCGATCAGATCGCAGATCCCCGATGCGCAGTCGGCGGGGAGCGCACAGGTGTCGTCGATTCCGCACAATGTGCAGTTCGCACCTCCGCAGTCCACGTCGGTCTCGTCCTGGTTGCGGACGCCGTCAGCGCAGGTCGGCACCCCGGCGGGCACACACGTCCAGGTGTCGAAGACATCACAGCTGCCGGTGATGCAGTCCGCCGCACCGTTGCAGGTGTCGCCGTCCCAACAGAGCGGACAGGTGACGCCACCGCAGTCGATGTCGCTCTCGTCCTGGTTGAGCACGCCGTCCACGCAGCTCGGGAGCACGTCGCAGGTGAGCGTCAGGGGGTCGCAATAGCCGCTCCCGCAGTCCGTTCCGTCGACGCAGGCGTCCCCGTTCACACACGTTCCGCAGGTGAGCCCGCCGCAGTCGATGTCCGTCTCGTCTTGATTCATCAGTCCGTCGAGACAGGTCGGCACGTCCAGGCAGGTCAGGGTCGCGGGGTCGCAGTGGGTGCTGTCGCAGTCCCCGTCGACCAGACAATCGTCACCGTTGACACAGGTGGCGCACAGCAGTCCTCCGCAGTCCACATCGGTCTCGTCCTGGTTGAACAGACCGTCACCGCAGGTCGGGGTCCCGGCCGGTACACAGCTCGCCGAGAGCGGATCACAGAGGTTGCTGGCACAGTCTCCGTCGACGGCGCAGGTCCCACCATCGGCGCAGCCGACGCAGAGCAGTCCGCCGCAGTCGACGTCGGTCTCGTCCTGGTTGAGCAAGCCGTCTCCACAGGTCGCGACACCCGGGGCGACGCATTCGAGAATCAACGGATCACAGAGGTTGCTGGCGCAGTCTCCGTTGAGCAGGCAGCCGTCGCCAATACCGCAGGTCGGACACAGCAGACCGCCACAGTCGACGTCCGTCTCGTCCTGATTGAGGAGCACGTCTCCGCAGGTCTCGGTTCCCACGGGCGCACAGGACGCGGTGAGCGGATCGCAGAGGCCGCTGGCACAGTCCAGGTTCAAGGCGCAGGTCCCGCCATCGGCGCAGGTGGGGCACACCGCCCCGCCGCAGTCGACGTCGGTCTCGTCCTGGTTGAGGAGCACGTCGCCGCAGGTCTCGGTTCCCGGAGCCACGCACTGGAGCGCGAGGGGGTCGCAGAGGTTGCTCGCGCAGTCGGTGTTGAAGCCACAGACCCCTCCGTCGGCGCAGGAAGCGCAGAGCAGTCCCCCGCAGTCGACGTCGGTTTCGTCTTGATTGGCGAGGCCATCGCCACAGGTCGGGGTGCCGACCGCAACGCATTGTCCGGAGAGCGGGTCGCAGAGACCACTGGTGCAATCCAGATTCTCCCCACAGGTATCGCCATCGGCGCACGCCGAGCACACCAAGCCGCCGCAGTCGACATCGCTCTCGTCCTGATTGACCAGACCGTCACCGCAAGTCGGTGTTCCGGCCGGCACACACTGGGCGGCAAGGGGGTCGCAGACGTCGCTGGCGCAGTCTCCGTCGAGCGCGCAGTCGCCGCCGTCCAGACATCCACCGCAGACCATGCCGCCGCAGTCGATGTCGCTCTCGTCCTGGTTCAGCAGCCCGTCCCCACAGGTCGGCGTTCCGGCGGCGACGCATTGACCGGAGAGCGGATCGCACAGGTTGCTCGCACAGTCGATGTTGTCGTCACACTGCAGTCCGTCGGCGCAGGTGTTGCAGGTCGCGCCACCGCAATCGACGTCGCTCTCGTCCTGATTGAGGAGGCCGTCGGCACAGGTCGGGGCGCCGGCCGGCAGACAGGTATCGGAGTACCCGATGTCGCAGTTGTCCGACCCACAGTCGGCGTTCGCCAGGCAATCCGCTCCGTCGGCACACGTGACGCAGATGGCGCCTCCGCAGTCGACATCGGACTCGTCCTGGTTGTGGACACCGTCGTCGCAGTTTGCAGTGCCCACCGCGAGGCAGACCCAGGTGCCGTTCACGTCGCAGACGTTTGATGCGCAGTCCGCGTCGGCGAGACAGCTGTCGGCGAGGCCGCAGGCTCCGCAGGTCTGCCCTCCGCAATCGACATCGGTCTCGTCCTGATTCTGGAGCCCGTCCACGCAGGTCGCGGCACCGTTGGCAACACACGTGTCGGTCACGCCGACATCGCAGTTGTCGGACACACAGTCCCCCGCCGCGAGACACGCGTCGCCGAGTCCGCAGGGCCCACAGATCAGGCCACCGCAATCGATGTCGGATTCGCCCTGGTTCTGGAGGCCGTCTACGCAAGTGGCTGCGCCGGCCGCGACGCAGGTGTCGGTCACGCCGAGGTCGCAGTTGTTGGAGATGCAGTCGCCATCCGCGGCACAGTTCCCGCCGTTGGCGCAGGAACCGCAGTTCAGCCCTCCGCAATCCACGTCGGACTCGTCTTGGTTCTGGAGGCCGTCGACACAGGTCGCGGCGCCGATGGCGACACATGTGTCGGTCACGCCAAGGTCGCAGTTGTCGGACACGCAGTCCCCCGCCGCCAAGCAGGCGTCCCCGACTCCGCAGGGCCCACAGATCAGGCCGCCACAGTCGATGTCGGACTCGTCCTGGTTCTGCAGACCGTCGACGCAGGTCGCCGCCCCAGCGGGCACGCAGGTGTCGGTCACGCCGATGTCGCAGTTGTCGGAGATGCAGTCGCCGTCGGCGGCACAGCTCCCGCCGTTGGCACAGGAACCGCAGTTCAGTCCTCCGCAATCCACGTCCGACTCGTCCTGATTCTGGAGACCGTCCACGCAAGTCGCGGCGCCGATGGCGACGCAGGTATCGGTCACGCCGATGTCGCAGTTGTCGGACACGCAGTCCCCCGCCGCCAGACACCTGTCGCCGAGCCCGCAGGCCCCACACACCAAGCCGCCGCAGTCAATGTCGGACTCGTCCTGGTTCTGCAGACCGTCGACGCAGGTCGCAGCGCCGGCGGCGACGCAGGTGTCGGTCACGCCGAGGTCGCAGTTGTCGGAGACACAGTCCCCATCCGCGGCGCAGCCCTCCCCATTCGCGCAGGTCGGGCAGATCGAACCGCCACAGTCCACGCCGCTCTCGTCCTGATTGACCACGCCATCGTCACAAGTGGGCGCACCCACGGTCACGCAGGTCCAGGTGCCATTGACATCGCAGTTGTCGGAGCCGCAGTCGGCGTTTTCGAGGCAGACATCTCCCAGTCCGCAACCGGCGCAGACTGCTCCTCCGCAGTCGACATCCGTCTCGTCCTGGTTGGCGATTCCATCGCTACAAGTTGCGATCCCGGCAGCGAGACAGGTGTCGGTGACGCCGACATCGCAGTTGTCCGACACACAGTCCACGTCTGTCGCGCACGCATCGCCATTGCCACAGGCATCGCAGATCGAGCCGCCGCAGTCGATGTCGGTTTCGTCCTGGTTCAGCGCACCGTCGGAGCAGGTGTCGCCTGGATCCTGGCAGGTCGAGGTCTCGTCGTCGCAGAGGCCGGTATCGCAATCGCTGTCCGAGAGGCAGTCGTCGCCGATGGCGCAGGCTCCACACAGCGACCCTCCACAGTCGACATCCGTCTCGTCCTGATTCCGGGTTCCGTCCGTGCAGCTCTCCTCGACCGCATCGCCCACGCACTCGGCCAACCCGACGTCGCTGACCACACAGGACTCCCCGCTCGCGGCGCAGTCGGCTCCCTGAGTCCAGGTCCCGCAGGCATCGGCGTCGACGGAACAAGCCTCGACAACAAAGCCATTGCAGCGGGTCTCACCCGCGACTTCGCACACCGATTCGCAGGAGTTGTCCACCGTGTCGACCTTCTCCGGAGGGGGATCGCCACAGCCGAAGACGGTCGCGATGATCAGGCAGACGAAGGCGAAGGGAGGGGCGCGCATCGATGGGACTCCGAGGTGTGGGTCTCAACGAGAAGAACCTGGCGATGCGGGCCGGCCCAAGATCCGTAACAACTTGTAAGGTCGGCCCGACAGACACCCAGCGCGATCGGAGCCAAGGGGTCGGGAGGTCGCAGAATGTTACGGTCGCGGCCCCTGATCGCGCCGGGATGCTACTCCTCCTCCACCAGGGAGACATTCATGAAGACCGCCGCCATCCCACCCCTCCTGCTCGCCATCACCGCCTGCAGCAGCGGTCCCTGCGAGAGCAGTTTCAAGGACCAGGCCATCGCGCTGACGACACTGCCAAAGCAGTACCACCAGGAGGCTGCCGCGCAGGTTCTCGCCAACGAGTGCGAGCTTCCCGAGGCCCTGTCCTCGACCCTGAAGCAGCTGTCATCGGCCCCTCCGGGCATGCGCCCGATGTTGGAGAGCAAAATCGCTGTCGACGCGCCGGAGCTGTGGACGGCGGCCTGCGCCGGCGGTCACGACGCCCTGGCGGCGTCGCTGCAGATGCCTCGCGAAGAGGGCCGGAAACACCTCTACGAGGCCTGTGGGGTTGCCGAGCTCGGGTTCGCATCCGAGGAGGAGTTTGCGAAGGCCTCGTCGGTCGTCACGCCGCTGATCGTCTCCGCGCTTCTGGCCGACGCCCCGGCGATGGAGACGCGCTTCGTCGTGCGCGGATTGGCGGGCTTGCCCCTGAATTAGCTACGCATGCTCATCATGACGGCGAGCACGGTGAGGGTACCTGGGAACTGCACAGGTCAGGCCAGGAACGATCGGCGAGATCAGAAATCCTCGAAGGAGTGAAAGGCGCGCCCAAGGTCGTTCGTTGGAAGGGCACACACTCTCCGAGAGAGTCCAATGACTGCCGCTATGCTCCTCCTCTTCGCCCACGTCTCAGCCAACGCCTGCGCCCCTGCCCACTTCGAGATCGACCGCATCGAGGTGTCACCCCCCAGCGAGATCCAGGTCGCCGAAGCGTACGACTCGCTGTACGGCACCGACTACGGCAAGGACGGCCTGCTCTCCCTCGCCAAAGACCAGGGCACTCCTATGAACAACTGGTGGACCACTCGCCAGATCGGCCAGCTGCGGGTGGTAGCACACGACTCGGCCTCGACCGCTGTCCTGGGCATTCGCGTCGGCGAAGAGGTCATCCCGCTCTTCGACCCGGGGCCCTGGCACGGCGGCACGCGTGGCTGGATGCCCGGCGGAAACGGGTGGATCGACCTGCGTGAGGAACTCGCAGAGCATGGCTACGAGCCCCGCCACACGGAGTTCCAGCTGGTGGTCGGCTCCGACACAATGACTGCCGAGAACACCTGGCGAATCGCCGGTGACGACCGCTCTTTCCTGCTCGCCTACAACGACAACGGTAGCAAGCTTGCCGGAGATGGAGACGGCAACGAGCCGATCATCCAGGTGAGATCATACCGTCAGGACATCGTCTCTGTGCCGCGGCCTACAAGGGTCCCGCCAGACACCGTGATCCCCGAAGTCGCAGCGAATTGGAATCAATGACCTTGGGCCTCGCCGCAGCGACGCGCGCATCAACCCTGGGTCCAGAAGCGAAGCGGCCCACAGCCCATTGCCTCAAGGTGTGTCCCAGGAACCTCCCCAGCTTCGTCGTTCCATGTACGCACCAGCATGGGAGAACGAATGCGAAACCTCAGTCCACTTCACTTCAGCCGTCGTCGAGGGAGCCAGGCCATCGAGTTTGCCCTGTGCCTTCCGACGCTTGTGCACATCCTCGCCAGTGCCTGCATCGACTTCGGCCACAACTTCAAGGTGCAGCGCCGCCTCGTCGCCCTCACCACCGCCACGCTCATCGGGTCCGGTGCAGCGATGGCGGGCGACGCCAGCCTCTTCGGTGCCAACAACACCCAGATCCAGGTCCCCGACTACAACAACGGCCCTGGCAACGCGTCCTCTTTCGTCTGGGTGTATCCCCCGCCCAACGCCATCATCAAGCAGGTCAACCTCACCTGGTGCGTCAGCCACCCCTTTCCCAGCGATCTGGTCATCACCGTCAGCTCCACCGAGTCCGTCAACGACTTTCTGATCTACGACCGCGGCCAGGGAACGTACTGCGACAGCGGCGTCATCGAGACCCACTTCGACGGCGAGCAGGCCGGCGGGTTCTGGCTCAACGTGTCGGACCACGATCCCATCAGTGCCGGCACCATCGAGAACTTCGAGGTCGAGGTCATCTACGAGAACTACGCGCCCAACAACTTCCTGAAGACGTCTCCGACGGACGGCGCCGAGGTGGACCGCAATGTCACCCTGACCTGGGCCATTCCGACGGACATCAATGGCCACGATGTCAGCTGCGACATCGCCATCAACGATGACGTCGGCACAACGGTCTGCGATGCCCAGGGTCTGACTGCGAACTCCCACAACTGCATCCTGCCGGACGATCCCGGTGCAAACTTCTATTTCCAGGTCTTCTGCACCGATGGCATCGAGTGGACCGACGCCGACTCGGGCACTTGGCACCACTTCTTCCAGGATCCGGGCAACCAGCCGCCGAACAACTTCGCGAAGACCTCGCCGGCAGATGGCGCGCTCGAGACCACCCTGGGCATCAACTTCGACGCCAACACAACAACCGATCCCGATGGAGATCCGGTCGAGTACATGCTGGTCGTGACGGACCAGGCCACCGGCCTGGACGTTCACAACATCGACCCGATGGTCGACCCGGGCGTCTCGATCCCCTTCGCCAGCGAGGGCGATTACTGCTTTCAGTACTGGGCATACGACGACGAAGGTGCCGCCACTGAGGCCGATAATGGCGCATGGCACTGCTTCACTATCGACGTTCCAGACTCTCCGCCGCACCCCTTCGACCAGCTGTCACCGGGCAACGACGCCGTCAGCTCCGACCTCCAGCAGACCTTCATCTGGGAGTCGACATCCGATCCAGAGGGCACCCAGATCACCTACACCCTCGAGATCCACGACGACTACGGGTACGAGATCGCCTCCCACCAGACGACGAACACCGAGTACGACGTCACGCTGCCGGCCTACGAGTCCACCTTCTGGCGCGTCACCGCCGAGGATGCGAACGGCAACCAGACGGTGGCCAACAATCCCTGGTTGCACCTGGAGCTCGCGCAGGACAACCGCGGTTTCATCCCGTTCATGGCCGACAGCGCTGGCGCCACCCAGGTCTACGCCGACGACCAGTGCAATGACAACCTGCCCAACGACTGTCACATGGGCCTCGACGAACGGGCCAACAGCGACGATGTGCACGTCAACTTCCGCCGCGCCCGCATCGTCGGCGGCCAGGCCACAGTCATCGATGGTTGGGGTTTGTGGCTGAGAATTCGCTACTCTGCCGACCCCGGGGAGTGCTTCTACACGCCGGACGGCGACTGCCTGCCCGAGATCGACTGCGCGGCCTACCACCTGTCCCAGATCACCCCCGTGGACGTGAACGACGACCCGATTCCCTCCGGCGAATGGCACAACGAGCCCACCCTCAAGGAGTACTCGAAGTTCGGCGTCACCGGTGGCACTGGCGGCTGGCCTGAGCACCTGCATTCGATCTGCGGCACGCCCACCGCCAACCTTCTCCTCGACCCCTACGTGCCGGTCTCGGGATCGGACGCATTCGACGAGATGTGGGATCCGAACGAGATCACCGCCCTCAACACGACCCACCCGGCCACCTTGTCGGATGTCGTGGCCTACGTGCACAACTTCGAGGACTATGACGAGGGCGGCCCCTACCTCGACCTCGACGGAACCTGGACGCGCAGCCCCGGTGCCCAGGAGATCAGCTGCGGCGAGGACACCGTGTACTCCGAGCCGGCCGTGAAGACCGTCGGCTACAACGGGCAGTTCCGCTACGCCTCCGGAGACAGCGGCGCTCGCGCGAAGTGGAAATTCAAGATCCCGATCGACGCACGTTACGCTTTCTACGCCTACATTCCAGAGTACAATTCTTCGGTGCCGACTGCGTGGTACTGGATCGAGGACGACAACGGTCACAATGGCGGACCCGTGGGCGTCAACCAGTTCGCCACCAGCGGCTGGACCTACATCGATACCCGCGACGCACGAGCGGGCACCGACTTCTCGTTGAACATGAGCTTCCTCGCCGAGATGGACCCCGCCAACTGTGACAACAAGGACTGTGATGTCGGCGTGGATGCCGTGAAAGCCGTGTACGTCGGTGGCATCGGCGGCGGCCCCGCCCTCGGATCGGCCCCGGATCTGCTCCAGGTCATGGACCAGATGGTGCCGGTCGGCGCCCAGATGGACATCGCGCTCTCGGCCACCGATGCGGACACGCCCCTGGCGGATCTGATCTTCGACATCGATCCGGCCAGCGGCGCAGTCATCACCAACATCGGTCCCGGCAGCGCGACCCTCACCTTCACGCCCACGGCAGCCGGCGTCTACACCCTGTTCCCCGAGGTCACCGATGGCACCCAGTCCGACTTCGAGCCAGTGCGGGTCATCGCTGGAGACCCCGGGGTGGTGGCCATCATCGGGACGCTCACGAAGGGTACGTCGACCCCCGCGACGATCATCGGTGCCGATCCTTTCACCGACACCCTGCTCGCCTACAGCACCGCAGGTCCCGGGGTCGGCCCCTGTCCCGTGGCCCTGCAGGGTGACTGCGTCGATCTGATCGATCCACAGGTCTTCGAGGTGCCCGACCCGGCGGACGGCAACGGTGTCGCGGACTTCGACATCTACACACCCGTGGTCCCGGTGAGCGAGGCGTGGCTCCAGCCGGCGGCGCAGGTCAACGGGATCTGGACACTTGGCGACGTGGTTCGCGTGGACATCCTGCCGGAGCCGGCTGACGACACCGGCGTCACCGACACGTCCGACACCGGAATCGTCGGAGACACCGGCGTCATGGGAGACACCGGAATCGACGACACCGGAATCGCGATCAACTGCGTCGGCAAGCAGAGTGTGCTCACCGGAATCCAGCCGTACATCCAGCACAACGACGAGGACAATGCTGTTCCCTACATCTGGGGCACCTGGGTGCAAACCCCCCTGCCGCTGCACCAGGTCACCTTTGCCATCCCGAACCTGACGAACGAGCCGTTGATCGCCTGCTTCAAGTGGGAGCACCAGCCCGGGCCGAACGACGACCCCTGGATTCGCCAGGGCATCATCCGGAACGGAGACCCGTGGGACACCCGCTGGGCCGAGGAGAACAACATCGCCCCCGGTGTGCATACGATGTGCCATGAGGTCAATTCTCAGGCGGGACCGGTCTGGGCATCGAGCCAGCTCGGACTGAGGTTCGTAGGCGTTCCAGGACCATTCTCGGTCACCAGCATCGAGTTGTGCCTGCAGTAGCGGGCGCAGGTCCGATACACTGTCGGGCATGAGCCATGTTCCTCGATACGCCTTCTCCCTTGCCGTGGCGGCCGCCCTCGGCGCCTGCTCGACCACCGAGACCTCTGAAGATCCGGAGATCGACGCCCTCCAGTTCGAGGAGACGTGGGTCTTCGCCTACAGCGAGACGCCCAACGCGAGCATGGAAGCACTGGGCGGCGGAGAGGCCTCCATCGTGGACGGATGCCTGCAGATGGGCGATGCGGTCGTGATCTGGCGACAGTCCCACCTCGACGACGTCGAGGCTCTTGTGCTGGATATCGAGGCCGGCGGCACCCCCTTCATCCAGGTCGGCGGCGGCGGGATGTCGCTCGAGGAAGACGGCGGCGACGACTTCCCCGACGAGGTCCTCGAGCACTGTTCTCCCGCCGAGATCTGGTTTGCCGGCGGGGAGCCCATCACCTTCGGGGAGTAGACGCGGGCTGTAGCAGCTCTGAAACATTTGGAACGGCGGCCTACGGCTACCTTCTGAAGGTCACCTCACGGAGAAAGCCCATGACGCCGCGCCAAGCCATCTCATCTGCGTTCGAACACCACGGCGAGCCCGTCGTTCTCCGCCCTTTGATCAGCGGAATGCTGGGAGGAGGCGACCCGCTGGAGGGCGTGCTCGTCTACAACGCCGGCGACGACTGGCTGTGCGTGAGTCAGGGACTCAGCGCCCTGGATCTAGATGGAGGCGGCGGCAAACGCTGGCTGGAGCTCACACTCCGCGTCCCGA